>C687J35021_10001348_pt1 | contig 18532 bp, 30 predicted proteins | sample RifCSPhighO2_12_FD_35021 | JGI IMG/M metagenome (IMG submission 35021)
CCCGAGCCAGCTTCAATACCCGAGCCAGCTTCAATACCCTCGCCAGCTTTAATACCCGAGCCAGCTTCTGCAAAAATATGCCCCTTTGCAGAAATTGTTTTTTTAAATCTTACATACCCTAATCCTTGTTCAATTTTTATATGTCCTTTAAAATCTATATTATTTTCTTTGTAAAAATTATTTTTATCTAAATCTTTTGCTGTTATTTTCAATATTTTCATTTTTCATCTACCTCTTAAATTGTTACTAATTATCGTATGCCCGCAGTTTTTACATTTAGCCATAGTTATCCCTTTCCATTAACTTCTCTGCTGCTGCAAGAAAAAAGTGAGTTCTGTTGGCATATCTCGGCTTATATTTCTGCCAATGCTCATCAATCTTTTTTAAGAGCCTTCTATCTAATCTAATCAGTATCTGCTCTTGTGTTTGCCCTTCCAATTCCTGTTCACTCTCTTTTTCCATTTGAACACCTTTTTTAGCAAAATTTAAATAAAAGAAAGCAAATCAAGACTATGGGCCTTTAATCTGGTGGGTTTGTTATCCCACAGCCCGAAAGAAGCCTTATTTGACTTTCTTTGATATATTTTCTTATAAGAGTATCTAAAGCATATTTATATTTAAATATATCTTTTTTATATCTTTATTGCTTAAAACTTTTAATCTTTGATTATAACTTTAAACTTAATTATTGTTAAGGTTGTTAATCATTCACTTGTTTCATCATTAAAAATCTTTTATTATATATATATATTGAAGTAAGTAGGGTAAAATAAAAACAAAATAGCTTCAAATAGCATAAAAGTATTATTTTATGCGGTGTTAGAATAGAAGTAAGAGGATAAGTTATTGAAATAAATTAGGCTCTCTTTTGGGTGTCCAACATTGATTCTGCAATGTCCTCGTTCCGATTCTTGAGGTATCTGATAGTGGTATCAATATTCTTATGCCCTAATACTTTCTGGAGCTTGTATATATCCCCGGTTGTTTTCTTAATCTCCATTGAAAAGCTGCGCCTTAAATCATGCGTTCCAATATTCAAGCCTATTTTTTCAGCTGCCTTTTTTAGGCTCTCTAAATACCTATGATAGGTGTTTTCAACTTTCAGCCAGAAATCTATATAGGTAAGTTCCTTTTCCCCAAAAAACAGATAGTCCCTTGTTGTATTATAGTATGGCTCTATGTGTTTCCAGTACCCCGGAAGCAGGTACAGATACCTTGCTCTTTCCCCCTTGCCCCTTACTGTCAGTCTAATGCGTTCCCTTTCCTCTTTGAAAAACTCATCAAAATACTTTTCTTTCTTAATCCTTGGCTTTCTAAGAGTTAATATCTCGCTGGCCCTTGCTGCAGTATTATACTGAAGGACTGCAATGTCCTTATGCTTCTGGTTTTCAATTAGGTTTATTATTTCATCAACCTGCTCCCTGGACAAAAAATTCTTTTCCTTGATCGGTTCCCTTATTTTTGCCTTGTTAAGCTTATGATAATCCTCTGTCCTGTTTATGAATCTAAGATACTCCTTAATTGCGTATTTGACATGAGGCTGCCTTTTGCCGCACTTGACTGCAATAAAATGATTTAGTTGCTCTATTGTGGGGTTTTCATTGTTTTCATTGATAAGCTGCTTAACTACCTTAAAATATATCCTTTTTGTGCTTGGCAAAAAGCTCGAATTGTCATTAAGGAACTGCTGAAAATCTATCATGCTTTTGCCTCTAGTTTTTTAGGCTTCCATATATCCAGCTTGAATAATTCCAATGCTGCATCTATACCTTTGATTTCCTGGCTGCCAACCCTCCATAAGTGCCTTAAATTCTGCATTCCTTGAGTCATAAGATAGAATAGCCTTAGGCTATATCTATTCAATACTGAGATTTCTTCCAATGTGCCGAGTCCCGTTTCCCATATTTTAAACATTATTTCATTTGCATTTTTAATAGAATTGTTTATTTCCTTGCTTATTTCTTCATTGGAAGAAGATGAGTAAAGGGGATGTGTTGAAAGAAACCAGCTCAAAATTGAGGCATATAGTTCTATTGAGATTCTTCCATCTGGCTTATTAGTTAGAGTATCATACATTTTTATGGTTGTTGTCAAAATCAGATTATCTATTCTCTGGTTTGTTAATTGCGAGCTATGGCTCTCAATCTCTTTCTTAAACAGCTTTGATTCGTCAAGTTCTTCCCGTTTCATCTCAACACCATGGAAATGGGCAGGAGTAGCTTAATGTTAATGACAATATTCCTAAAGCTAAAATTAATATTGACATAACCAATGTTACAAGCAATTCCTTAAATTTGTATTTCATCTTGCAAAAAACCCCAGCAATATTGAAGCATCATTAAAAAAGTTTATTAAGGCTGACATTCCTATAATTACTGCGCTTGTTTCCAATATAGCTTGATTTTCATAATATTTTTTTCTTAGGAAGTAGTATATGCCAAAAGTTATGGAAGGCAGCAAAAATAACGAATACATCAGCCTTGCCTTGCTCATCAGCAAAGCAACTGGGATTAATGGATTTCTTTCTGCCAGCTTGATATATGCTTTTACTGTTTCTTCTGTCTGCAGGTATTCAGTATGCTTGGTTATCATATAATTGGTTATTGCATGATTTGAAAGCATCAAAGCAAATGCAATTACAATTATGTAATCAGCCCTTATTAATTTCATGGAGCCTCGTCCTGATTATTGCTATCTCTTTCTTTAATTTCTTGAATGGGTGCTTGCTGTATGTTATTGGCCTTTTGGTTGAGGGATTTATGCTGCCTATAGTTATTGTCCTTTCAACAGGGTTATTCCACTTGAAAAGCTCTTTTTGCCTTTTTTCAAGCTCCTCATACAGTTCATTGATGCTTTTGCCTCTTAGTTCCTCTTTGAATCTTTCAAATGACATTTTTATCCTGTTAAGTTAGCTACAATATTTGTGCCCTGCAATCCTGGACCTAATGTAATCTTGACTTCTGGAACTCCGCCACCCATGAATTTCCAAATCAATATAGCCCCAAGTATTACTGTTATGAGAATCATTATAAACATCAAGACAAATTGCGGCGTCATTATTTTATTGAAAAGATTCTGCTTCATTGCAATAACATGCTGTATTTTGCTCTCTATGAGGGCAGGAGTTATGTTAAAAGGAAACATATTAACCAAATCGTGAACTTTAAAGGTTTCATAAGGCTCAAAGACGACTATTTCCGTTTCTGTTCCTATATTTTCTTTTGGCATTTCTTCAATTTTAACTTTGATATTTTCTGGCAACTTTCTCAATATTTCTGCCTCTAATTTGGCTTTTTTTCCTTCCTTGTCGAAGAATTTATAGTTCCAGAATCTTTTAATCTTGTTTTTTGGCTGCATCTATGTTCTCCCATACCTTTAATGTTTCATTGAATTTCAAGCCAATCCTGTTGGCAAGAATATCAGCATTCTTAATTGGTTCTCCCTTAATTATTGCCCTTTCTTTAAGCTTGTTGAGAACATAAACCCATTTAAGGGGCAGAGTAGTTGCATATTCTCCAAATGCAAAAAACAAACCAACTTTAGATTTTTGTTCAATAGTATGGCTGTTTTCAGTCATAATAAATGGGCCTACTTTTTTGACTTCTGCTATGCCTTCAGCGTAATGTTTTGCAACAACAAATCTCCCACTTTGCGCTCTGTTAAGAAGGTATATAACAGAACTTCTGCTTAATTTTGCCTTCAAAAAGATTAATGCAGGGGTAAAGAAGGCAATTAAAAAGAGGATTAAGATACATAGCCCTGCAAAGGAGTATATTCCAATCATTGTATAAAATGCCCCCTGGGTTAATGTGTAAGTAGCCATTATTTTTTCTCTTCCTTGGGTATTTCTGCCAACAGGGCATCCCTCAAATCCCTTTTAAGCTGATACCAGTTTTCCAGTATCTTTGATTCTGTTGCGCCGTTGAACTGCTCCAACTCATCCATGTCTGCCAAAACGCTTAAAATATCGGCAGCTCTTGCTTTTTCCTTGCTTTCCTTATCTTCATATTCATAGACTTTCATTCTTTTTGCCTCCATTGTATTTTATATTTTACTTTAATGTATCCCAAAATCGTAAATAAGAGGCTTAACAAGACAAAAGCAACTGAAGCATAAGCTATGGTTTTATCTTTCATTAAAAGACTTATAATAATGATAAGCAATGTAATGGCATAATAACCCACCCCAGCAGAGAGTAAGCCTTCTCCTTTGATGTTATAATAAATTAAATCTAATTTTTCTTCCTGCGTTGCATTACTCCATTTTGGCAGTTTTTCTATTTTCATTTTAAAATGCCCCTTTCAATCTTGAAAAGAAGCCTCCTCCGCTTGGCTTTCTCATATTTGCTGTCTGTGTTGCTATTGACTGCGCTATCTGGGTATTTTGCAGGGTTCTTTCATTCATTTTTTCCCTATTTGACCCGATTGCCCTTTTTGCAGTAAGATACATATAGAATTGGGCCTGGTCAAGGGCATGTATCTCTTCAAAAGTTATCTTATACGCTGGCTTTCCCATAAGGGCATCAATTCTGAGTATATTTGAGAAATAATCAATCATCAATAGGTCTTTTTCTTCCAGAAATGTGTAAATTAAGGATTTTCCAAAAATACCCCATTTGCTTTTCTTGATTTCATCCGGGATAGTTTCGTCTTCGGCATAATGCTTGACAAGTTCAAGGTAGTCCTTAGTATCCCAAATATTTTGCCTTGGCATTTCTTGCCTTTGTTCTTCCTCGGGATTCTGCATAAATTCTAATGTCATCAAAATTTCTCCTCTTTCATTATCATCATATTGAGTAAGGTTATAGCAGCTATTGCCCCAGTCATCATTGCAAAACCTATATAAGTCCAGACAGCAAAAACATCAAAAGTCTGGTTTTTTTCACAGATAATATTATTATTGTATGTTGTTTCTGTGTTATTAGATCCTGAATAAGTTATGTTAGTGGAATTTGTCAGAGTTATGGCGTTTTCACAGTAAAATTTCTCAATGTTAGTTGAAGAAGCTGCATTAACCCCAAATAGAATAAGCGCAATAGCCTGCAAATAGAATCTAATGGCTCTTTTTGGCGCAAAAAACGAAATAATCAGGCATAAAAATGCAAATGTAGATAAGATAATATACAGGCTTTCCAACATAGGAAAATTTAGGGTTTTTTAAATATATAAATCTTTCGCATAAAAGAAATATTTTATGATATTGAGCATTATTTTTTGCCTATCCAGTAAACAGCAGTTAATATTGTTACTGCAGCAAGAACAATCAACCCAACAACTGCTAGATTCATTGCATCCAGGGTTGTTGTATCTACATCACTCTCTTTCAGCTTTCTGGCATCATCTTTATCTACATACCGATAAGATACATCAAGAGCAGTATTATTGAATCCGCAACCTGAGCAACTTGCATTGCTGGCATTAATCAAAGTAAAATTTCCCCTTGCATCTATTTCTCCGCTTGTTCCCACTACTGTTATCTTATAATCAATATCTCTGGTTAGAAGATAGCCATTTGAGTCATTAATTACCGTTTCGGAATTTGTTACATATCCTGATTGGGCCAATAAAGTGGAATTATCCCCCCCATCTGTTGATGATATAGTAACAGATTCATTATTTGCATATTTATTTGTAGTGGCAAATAAATCCCCTGAGGTTTTTGAAACCTGAGAAAAAATAAGAAGCCCAACAATCGCAATAATTCCTGTTCCAACTAAGAAGACAATCAGTCCTTTTGGATCCATTTGGGCTTTATTTTGGTTTTTCATAGTAGGTTCCTCAATTATTTAAAGGAAGCATAATAATTAATAAAAGGGGATTAAGGGCTTCCTTAAAGATTGATTCCCCTACCTTCCAAGCATATAGACTGTGGCGAGTATTACTACTGCAGCCAAGACTATCAATGCTATAATACCTAGCTCAAAACTGTCCAGCACGGTATCCTTGATCTTACCTGCTGTTGTGTTTTGGGCCGTGGTAAAGCTATCTTGGTTTACATTAGCTGTTACATTGGAGAATATCAGCAATCCTATGATTGCAATAACTCCAGAAACAGCCAAGGCAGTAAACAACTCCCTTACGCCCATTGCCTGCCCTTTCTTTGACATTTGTAGGCTTTCTAACATACTAAAATTTAGGGCTTTTTTTATTTATAAATCTTGGCTTTTTTTCGTAAGGATATTTTACTTTTATGCTAATCAATTTTTGGACTGCCGAAAATACTCCATAGTGTTAAGCCTATTGAAAGAACTAAGGTTATGTAAAATATAGGCTGGGTGGGGTTTATAAGCCATTTTCCAAGCACAAAAGCGCCTATAATGGTATAAATAGATAGATAAGTAGGGTTTTCTGTCTTTAAATATAATAAAAACAGAGTAAAAAGGAAGATAATGGGCCAGAAAAAATTTCCTATTATAACATTGGCTTTATAAGCTTCATTTGCTGATTCAACTACCGACATATTTGTCAGCTTTTCAAATGCTATTGATAAGTTTGCCATTTTAATACATTGATTTTCCTGCTCTGTTTGCTATAAATTGATAAATTCCTATGAAATAGAGAAAATAAACCGGAACTGATATAAAAAGGGCAATAAGAGTTGGAATGCCCATCTTTATTAGGGTATATGGAACTATCACTACCCCAAATGCAACTAATCCCACAAATTTAGCAAAGGCGAATAGGTAATCCCCAAAAGTAAGCAGATTAGTGTTTGTGGTGGCCGCATTCTGCAGATAGTCCTGTATTTGAGCATCTTCTTTTTTGAGGGGTTCATAGGCTTCTTCATAAGCCTGGACAGAATAATAAAATAAAGGATCAGAAGTATTAAGGACATTGATTATGGATGCCGCTACATTAATCAGCAAAAGCAGCATAACTATTGTTAAGTATTTCATATCAGTTGCGCCTCATATATTCAAATATCCAGCCAATGCCAACCAATAGGCCTATTAATGATACCCATCCCCAGCCTATAAGGAACCATCCAATCTGCCTTAATATTACCAGCCATATAAATGTTGATGTCATTCCAATGCCCGCATGCCTGGCGCTGAATAACAGCCCCCAAACAACCAAAAACATTGCCGAGGAATATTTTTTAATGTTGGCTATGCTGTCTGTTTCAAAGCCGGCAAAACCGCCAGGGCTTTCAAAATCGCCAAATATCCTGTATTCGCTTATGTTAAATCCAAGAGTTGAATGCTCAACAAACAGATGAGTATAATAAGTGAAATTAAACAATACTGGCTGATAGGTATATGTAACTGATGAAAAATTGGTTGTTGTATAGAAATTTTCAAAGGTTGAAAGTATAGTTGAGCCGTTTGTTCCATTGTAAATACGCCATCTGATATGTGTTGTCTGGCCTGTTGAATCTAAAAATTGCAGCCTTAATATATTTGCGCTTGCGTTGAAAGTATAGCTCCATGTGATATTATTTTCTAGTATTGTATCTGGGTAAAAGGGAATGGTGGGATATGTAATTGTTTTAGTACCTGCCGCATCTGCTATCAAATCCCCCAGTTCCCTTATTATTGTTCCATCTGTGCTTGTTAATGTTACCTTATATAAGGCATCCTTCAATAAGTATAGCACTACAGATGTGGCAATGTCAAATTTCTGGACAACAATTTCCTCATTTTTGCTGCCTATTGCCGTCTTTATGGTTATCTTGCCCCCAGTAAAATCTCCCGATAAATCAATCAATTCCAATATTATCTGGACTCCCGTATCTTTGTTTAAATCTAAAAGCCACCATGTAACATTCTGCTGCGTTGTTGCTGGAATCAATGAACGAAAATAAGAGGAATCTGGATAATTAATATCCATTTTCATTAAAGTATATGGGCAGTCCATAGTAATATTTTCCTGTGTTGAAACTTTTGAAGTCGGAGATGAGCCTGAAGATTCATTCTTAAAATAAATAATTATATTTTTGGTTGGGCAGAATATAGTTAATCGGGTTGTGTTTGTGGCATTAACATCAAAAACAGAATTATCTGCCTCTCTTCTTAAATAAAACTGGAATCTTGAACTTACATTTGCAGTAAATGACAAGTTTTCCAATGCTGATATGCTATAGCTAAACTCTGCTAATGAATATTGGCTTGAGGTTATGTTAAAAACATGGTAGCCTGCCCTGCTTGGCAACAGAATGTATCCGCTTGTGCCTGAGTGTGTTGAGAAATTTGTATTTACTGTAAAGGCTGATAGCCCTATTCCTGAGAGCAAATCAGTTACATTAAGGGAAAGATAAGATTGGGTTAAGTTGCCTTTGAAGTTTTGCTTTGAAATATTGATATTTAAATAGGTTGTGTTGAAATAACTTCCGTTTGCTCCGCTAATGAAAGTGAGATTAAAAAATCCTTCTGTGATGTTAATTATGGATATTGTCCCATTAACTGTTGAAAAAGTCTGGTTGTTAGCTGCATTTGACAAAACAACTGAAAAATTTACGAGATTAATGCTGGAATCATAGGAATCTGCTGCTGTAAAGGTTATGTTTCCTTCTGCTGCTGCTGGCCCATCTGCTATTTCAGTAGTTGTCCCATTATAAACAACAAAGCCATCAGAAACCGCTACTTGCGTTCCAGTATCAGTCCAGAAAGCCATAAATGTAACATTATTATCCCCCCCTATCTTTGGAAAATTAAACTTAAAAGTGTCATTTACCGATACATTAATTGAATTATTCCGCAAAAAAGATAAAGTTAATGAAAAATTAGTATTGTCAAAACCAGTTATCCTGAAATCTGCTATGCTATTTGTATCAATATCATACATATATATTCCTGCGCCACCAGTTCCCGCAAGCTGCAGATTAAATGGAGATGTGCTGTTTTCCGTATCAAATCTCATTATTGTTGATGCGCTTGTAGTAACTGTAGCAAATTTATAAAACTTTATTGTATATGAATTGGTGTTTTCACTTAAATTAATCAATTTATTTATATAAAATGCTTTTGCAAGCCCCGTTCCGCAATTTATTTGCTTTCCCGTTGTTGTTATAGTGCAACCGTTAAGCGTAAAATTCTGGGTAGTGTCAAATGTATGGTTGTAAAGGACTGTTGATTTTGCAAATGAGAAAGGCAAAGCTAACAAAAACAATCCAATAATTAAAAAAGCCTTCAGGCAAAATAAGCCTAACGTTGGGGTGTTTTGACAATATTTGCCTGAAAACCTCTCATCTGGTGTTTGAGTTTTCCAGAAATGAGCATTAGTTTTTTGCTTCATTTTTTTTTAAGATTATCCTCAATATAATTACCATAAATATTATATTAACAAGCCAAAAAAACAATGTAAAAAAATACAGCACTACAAGCATCATGTTAATAAAGCCTCCCTTGCCCTTTTTATAGCCTGATTCATTCCAATCTCTGCAAGTATTTCCTCAATTTCTTTTTGTTTGTTTTTTTGCTTCATTTTGTTTTGTATTCCTTGCATTGGCAGTTTGGAAGCCTGCATTTTCCAACATTAAATAATCTTCTGCCTTTTTCCATTATGTGGTTGTGGCTTGACTTCCAATGCCCGCATTTGCAGTATTTTACATTACCATGTATTTTCATTCTGCCATCAGCCTCTTGAAATGCAATCTTTTTTTTATTTTTCTGTTTTGTTTTTTCTTGTCTTTCATTAACATTTCAAAGCAATTATCACAAATAGATGAATGTCTGCTTCTCCTTTTGGTGTTTTCTTTGCATCTGTGGCATATCATTGATATGGGTAATTTGGATCTTGCTTCAGGCTTGTGAAAAAAGCCCATAAGATTATTGAGGCAATTATTATCAACGGCCATGCTATCCAATACATCCTTACTTTGCTTAAAACCTGCTGCGCATCATTATTATCCGTTGTCAAATTAATTAATGGGGATGCAACATCATCAACCTGAATAAATGCCTTTGTCATTGAAAAATAAAGGACTGCAACTGCAAATATCAAAAATAATGCAATAAACCAGTTTCCAATAGGATGCCCTGTTGCTTGTGGGACATATTGTGCTTTTTTAGTATCCAACATCATTATCCCTCTTTCTTAATGCTGCCAGGATTCCCCAGACTACTATGCCAATCAAGGGTATAAGAAGCCACATATCCCAGATTGAATTTATTTTTGTGTAGGTTGTTTCATATCTTGTGCCTGTAAAATTGCCGCCCAAAGCCCCCTTAATATCTTCCATACCTTCATTTAGAACAATATAGATTAAAGCCATTCCAAAGAGGCTTACTATTACCAGTAGCCAGATGAACGCTGCGCCTTTTTTGTTTTTCATAATACATTATCTTCTCATAAATTCAGTTATCCTATCATCAAAAGATGGTTCGGGTTTTGCTGCCTGCGTTACATATCTTACTTTTCTTACTTTCTTTTTTGGCTTTGCATAAACAACCCTTACTTTCTGCTGCGGCTGTTTTGCTGGTTCAAAAGCAGAGCCATAATTCACTATTGGGTTCTGCCCTCCAAAACCACCCGTTCTTAATTGACTGTATTTTTGCTTTGCCTGTTCTCTCCTCGCAGCTGCACTATACATCTTTGCTTCTGCTTCATAGACTTTTGCATATCTTTCCTGCCTTTCAAGCTTTTTTTCCGCCCTTTCTAACTGGGATTTCTGAAATTTTTCCTTCAATTCTCCTAATCTTTTGAAGCCCTTGCCCATTCTTTTTATAAATGCCATTTTGCTTACCTCCGCTTATTTTATTATAACATAAAACCTTTTCACGCTTTTTCTTATGAAAGCATTATAGCCCTTATTGATGAGCCATTCTAGGTAATATTTTGCTGTCTTTTTTTTCTTCGTGCTTTTAAACTGGCTCATTTTCTTCTCTTTTTTCCAACTCTTTCAAGCATTTTCATGCTGTTCAGCACCATGCCAGCCCCCTTAATTGTTGCAATATTGGCTGCCAATGGAGCAAATTTAGTAAATACTGGGACTGCTGGCTGGACTTTGCCTTCAATAGCCATTCCTGCGCCTAATCCAATACCTATAAAAGTTATGTCACCAATATCCCTTGCAAATTTCTTTCTGAATTTTTTCATTAATACCTCACAATACCTTTGACAAGTCTGGGAATTTGAACTCACGGTAAAAGTAGCCGAAGCCCTGCTGTTTTCTTTTTTTGCTCTTCGTTTTAGTAGACTCTCTAAATATTAATGGGGGTTTGAATGGGGGGCTCGGAGTTGATGAAGAGATGCTCTTAGAAAAACTTCTTGATGAGCTTCTGCTTTTTGAAAGTGATTTTGAAATGCTCTGGGATATGCTTTTAGAAAGACTTTTAGATGGGCTAATTGACAAGCTTTTTGATATTGATTTACTTATTGAGGGACTTCTTAATTGGCTTATGCTTTTGGATAAGCTTCTTGACATTGATTTTGATAATGTTCTTCTGCTTGGACTCATTGATTTTGAAATGCTCTTGGATATGCTTCTGGAAATGGAAGGGCTTTTAAATGCAGAACTTGCCTTTGGGCTTCTAATTTTTTGAACTTTTGATATTTGAGAAGGAATTGATTTAAACGGACTTCTATTTAATATTGTTGGTAAATATGAATAACCTAGTTTAGCCGCTTGTTCTTTTGGGCTATAATCAGCAAGAAGAATTTTTTGCCCTTTTAATTGCTCTTCAATTAGTTTTTTGGGAAATATTTTTTCAAATTTCTCAATATCTTTTTCAAGCCCCTTTCTAAAAAATCTCTTGCTTTGCAATAATGTCCTTGAAGAAACAACAACAGAACCAATATCCTTCATTCTTTTTTCTGAGGGAAATATATCAAGCTTTCCCTTTATTTTTCTTATCCTTGCAACTCCCTGAGTAACTCCCCTTAATTCCTCTGAAAGCGGAGTAACTTTTTGCTTGCTTATCTTTATGGGAGTTCCTACTTTTCTAAAGCCCAAAATATATTCAGGAACTTCCTCTCCCTTGATAATTTCTTCTTTTCCCTTAAATTCAATAGCTTTCTCAAATTTTCCAGATGGCTGCCTTACTTCAATGGAAAAAGGTATGTCTTTTATTTTCCTTGCTTCAATACCTTTTTTTCTGAATCTGCCTAAAACTTCTCTTGTTACTGATGCTAATTTCGCTTCTGAGGCTTTGTCTCCCCTTATATCTATGTCCCTTAGTCTTGGGATTCTTTCAAATGGCATGCCTTTTCTATAAATTATATCTGCTAATTGCGCTTCTCTTGAAAAGCCTCCAAATATAACCCACCCTTCCCTTTTTGTTACATCTTTTAATATGTCTACTCCTACTTTTGGCAGCCTTTCTGTTTCCTTTGGAAGCTCTTTAATAAATTTTGATTTTGTTTTTCTTGTTCTTCTAAGAATATTCTGCATAACCTGTAATCCTTCCCTGCCTCTTGCAACATTATATAATCTCTTTCCTTCAATTTTTTGAAATGCTTTAATGTAAGCCTTTGTTTCCAAAGCTCCAGCTACCTTGATTTCTTCGCTTCTTGGGAGTTTTTTAAGATATGAACTTACATCAGGAGTTCCTAATCTTACTCCTTGCCCCTTTACATAAGAGATTATGGATTGCCCTCTGCCAGATTTTGTTGTGATTCCAAACGTTGTAATTGGCTGGAATTGCTCTAATGCAAAGCCAGCAAAAGATAATACCCTTTTCTTTGCTCTTGGCTCTGGCTTCAATATCTTTGCTTCCTCAATTCCTAATTCCTTAAAGATTATGTTGCCTTTTCTTGTTAATGGCTCTGGCTCTATTGGAGGAACTCTTTGTATGCCTTTGAAATCTGCGCCTGCTGTTGGCCTTACTGCCAACAAGCCTTTTTTTGTTATTCCTGTTGTAATTCCTTCTGCCTTTATTCTTTCCAAGCCTGGAATGGGCTTATCCCTTACTATTGCTTCCTGTATTCTTGGAACGCCTTCCAAGCCTGGCTTTGCCTTATATGGCTTTCCAATAGCTTCCTCTATTATTTTTGGGACTGCTCGCCTTCTTGCAAGAACTGATTTTATTTCGCTTGGGGTTTCTTTTAGGGCTAAAACGCCTTTGCCTAATCCTGAAAGTAAAAGGATAGTTCCGGTTGCCCCTACTGTTGTTCTTAATTTTTGTCCTGATGGAGCTAATGCTGTAGGAACAGCAATCGCTCCACCAATAGTAGGGATAATTCCAAATGCTTTTGTAGCTCCTTTAAATCCGTAATGCCATAATGGAATCCTTATAGGTTTTTCTCCAAAATATCTTGCTGTTCCAAGAGCAAAACCTCCTATATCAGCTATTGCTCCCCCTGCAATATATCCCCCTCTTTTAGCAAGATTTTTAAATTGCTGTGTCTTTTCTATAGATTTATGGAAGATTGGTTTATCAGAAAGGAAATTCATCAGCTTATTGGATTGATAGGCTTTCTCTTGTTGTGGTATCTGTTTAGAAAGGCTTACATCAGATGGCTTAAACCCCTTTTTGTAAAGAATGTCAGCAGTTCTAAATGATTTTTCTTCTCCTTTCTTTAAAGTAGGACTTAATTCTTTTGTAAAAACATTTCCAGCAAACTTAAAAGGTGCTGTAAGAGGATATGCTCCTACTTTTGCTCCACTTATAAATTCCTTTCCTCTTTGAGTTTCTGTTATTCTTCTTGCCTTTGCCCCTATCTCTCTTCCAAACACATAAGCCTTGCCTAATGCCCCTGTAGCGTAGAATTTTGGCTTGCCTGTCCCTAACTGGCTTTTAAAAGCTAATGCCTGAACATTCTTTAAATCAACACCAGAAGGGACAATGCTTGCTATTGCCTGGCTCCTGTCAGGAGGAGTTTCAAATTTAGCAAGTCTACCTTCTGGAGTAATGCCTATTATTTTCCCCCTATGTATATTAACATCAGCAAAGCCCTGCCTTCTCAATGCTGCAGCTATTGTTTCCTGAAAAGCTCGCTGCTCTGTCATTGGTTTTAGCTCATTTACAAATTGAGGCTGTAGTCTTAATGTCGGGCTTGTAGGGCCTAAAACAACCTTGCGAGTATAAACATCTATTGCTTGCGTTCTTTGTGCGCCCATTGCTGTTAATAATCTGCCTTCAATCTTTGCATCATAGCCTTGTCTTCTTAATGTTGAGGCAGTTCTTCTCATTGAAAGTTCTGTCCTGCTTAATCCTGCCTCTTCCCTTTGTATTTTTTCCTTTATTGTTTCAGAAACAGGAGTAACCAACAAGCCTCTTGGCACAGTTTCTATCCTCTGCTTCTCAATTTTCTCTGAATAAACCTGTCCGGGGGTTTTAGCGCTTATTATGTTTCTTTGCTGGATTGCCTGCTGCCTTTCTGCCTGGCTTCCTGCCTGCTGTATTGCCTTATTGGCTTCCGCTAATTGCCTGCCTTTTTCAAGGTTTTCTGCCCTTCTTTCTTGGACTTCTGGCCTTGCTGCCCTTCTGCTTTCATCTGCCAATCTGCCCAAAGGCTCGCCTAATTTAATAAGCCCGCTTCTTGGGTCATTAGGTTCTGGCTCAAGAGGTTTTTCCCTTACGCCAACGCTGACATCTTTTGCTTCGCCCCTTTGAAATCTTTCTGCTTCTTCTCTTGTTGGGAATGTTGCAACTACAGTCAATCTTCTTGCCTGATTTTTTGTGGCAGCCTCGATATTGATTACCTGCCACATATTACCCGGTGCATTTATTGTCATATTATTTTTTTCTTTTCTTTAGATATAATTCCTTAAAGTCGTATCTTGGAACAAAGAATATGCCTTGCTTCGTTTTCCTAACTTTCAATATATTAAAAGGCTTGATTTTTGCTTTCATGAAACATCAATCCATAACATTTATATACAACGAGGCTTATAGAATAAGAGGAGCCGAGGGTAGAGTCTGTTCTTACGAATAGGCTTTCTAACAACTATCCTTGGCTCCAATCATTCAAAAGCCGATAGCGAGAAAGCCATAGCTTTCCAACATAGGAAAATTTAGGGTAAAACAAATATATAAACCTTTGCTGATGTATACAAGGGGAAAGATTTATAAAGGGATATTTAAGTAAGGCAGAATTTCTGCGGAATAAAGAGCAGCTGGGAATCTCTCCAGTCCTCTGCATAGAAGTAATCCGTTGTATTGGCGCACTTCTGGGTAATATTATAAGAGTAAGGCTCTTGGTTTATGCCCCCATAGTGTTCTACGTAAGGCTGAAAAATTTCAAGAGAAATCCCATTATGTAACTGAGTAAATTCATAGAAAGCCTTTGGAGTGCATAAGCCTGCCCTTTGATATTGAACTGTGAAAGCGCCTGCGACATTTAATATAAGCAATAAGGCAACAAGCCAATGCCTATATTTAAATTGCCTTAGCTCGTAAAGCATAAATGCAAGGATTACCGGAAAAAAGAATACTTTTTGGGAACTGAATTTGAGGAAAAAAACAAGAAAAGCAATAATCATGATATGCTTAACCCAATCCAGATTCTTTTCTTTGAGCTCAATAAACAGAATCAATGCTGCATAAAAACCAAAGCTCATAACAAATATTAAAAAAGCTGCAAGAGGGTCTGATACGCCAAAATCAGAAAAAAGAAAATACCTATAGTTAAGCCATTGCAGGAAGGTTATTGCTATGGGAATTACTGCCGTCTTGTTTCTTGAAAACAAATAATAAATGGCATAGTCTATTCTGATGAATGAGGCAATCATTATAAAAAATTCTGAATATGGCTTGTCCCTGTAAATAAAAAACAGCAGGAGGAAAACAGAGCCGAGCATTACTGTTTCCGCATGCCCGAGAAAGGTAAGAAAGGTTAATGTAGTTGCCATCAATAATGTCTTTATTATTGAATTTGTGTATTTGTAAAAAAGGTAAACAATAAGAAGCTGAAACAATCCAGTTATGAATACCAAGCTATCATACAAATTCAATTTAAAAAAATAGAATGGCGTTAATAAAATGCCCATCAGATAGATATATAGGTATTTACCGTTTACATTGCCTTCTATAATTTGTTTTTCATAATAGGCTCTGATTGACTTTGCGTATTGAACATAATCAACATGAAAAGGGCAGTCTGGGTTTTTGTAAATCAGCAGAATATTTGAGATAAATAAAACAAACAGCAAAAAGAATAATATCTTTTTTTCAAAAGTTTTGCTTTCTGTTTCTTTTCCTGAATAAGATAAGCTTGTTAATAAAATCATTATAAGAATAACCGTATTTATTTTTAATTGCTTCTGTCAATGCCTTTGGATTATCAAGCTCTTTTTTAATTTCCTGAATCATTAAGTCCTCCAGGTCTTTCTTTGTTTCATTATTCATTCTAATTGTTGGCATTTTAGATGATGGCTTCTTCTTCAGGAATTTTATCCAAAATAACCTGCTCTGGAATCTTGCCAGCAACTTCATTAACCCATTTGTGCAATGTAACATATCCAACCATCTGCCTTTTTTTTATGGGGTCTTTAAGAAGCTGCTTTGCAATAGTCCTGTAAGTTGGATTAACGCCGCCCTGCTTCTGCGATTTAACAGCTTCCAAAAATGCAGCCCATTTATATTTGAGGTTGTATGCCATTATTTTTGCTATGTCCCTTTGCTCAACAAACTGCTCTGAAGCCTGCAGGAATGTCTTTTTTTCCCTAAGATTGAGGTATTCTGCATATATGTCCTGCGGAACAGGGGGAAACTTAAACACATCAAAAAAGCACTTATGATTGGAAACAAGATTAAATATCCTCTCCACATCAGTAAACTGGTCTATCCTGTATCTAAATTTTCCAAAGTCCTTTAAATGCCACCTGTCCCTTATGCCAAGATTATTGTCAGGCCTGAATATAAACACATATCCCCTTGTTGGAATCCATGCCCATAAGCTTACCAATTCATCAATGTATTTCCTATCCAACCACGTAAACTGGGGAATATTCATAAAAAACAGCAGATGCCTTGGCCTTAACTGCGCAGTTGCCTTTTTTACTTCCTTGTTTATTGCCTTATTCCAATCCTCGCTCATTGCAAATCTTGCAGCTTCATCAGCAATTAAAGGGGAAAACTCATCAAGATTATAATATTTTTTTAATACATCTTCATTGTCATAAGCCATATATTTTCTAAAGCTAAAATATTCCTCATTAAGATATGTTTTGCAATACCATTTAGATGCTTGAATTGAAAAACTGCTTTTGCCTTGCCCCAATGGACCTGTAACCGCAACTATGGGAAACAAATCCGCTTCCTGCAGCTTCCTAAAGTAAGTTATCAGCTTCGCAAAGTTCTCGTAGGACATTTTAATATTTCTTCTTCCTCTTCTTCTTTATTGCTTATTTTTCTTTGGCAGAATATAGACATACCACAATTTATGCACAATCCGTTTATTGTTCCCTGCTTATGTCTGCAGATTTTAATCCCCCTTTATCCTAATATCATATTCTCCATAGAATATATAAAGCTGCCCTGATGTTGAATTTACGCATTGAATGTCTTTTGTCAGGACTTTGCCCGTGTATTGCAATCCCTTATCTGCGCATAACTGAATTGCCTGGCTCCTGTCAATGCAACCTGCCAATAAAAGCAATACTAATAATAAAACAATACTAATCATTCTGCTTTTCATCCCCATCATCTCCAAATATTTCTCCCAAATCAAACCAGTTGTTTCTGCTTCCAATCATGATAAATAATGCAGAAAAAACCCCAAGCATTGAAAGCAATCCAATATTATGGGCATCTTCTGCCTTTACTCCAAAGATGTAATGCCCCCCTAAAGCAATGAAAGCATAAGCCAATAATGCAGAAAAAAACACTATGGCTAATTGATAACCTTTGCCCCCAAGCCATTCAGCCAGTTCGTTTTTTATTTCCATCATAATCCCCTTGCAACCTCCAAATCAAGTATATGCTTTTCGCAGACAGGACAGTAATGCTTGTTATTCAATTTCATTGATTTCCTGCCTCCGCAAAGGCCGCATGCGGGCCCGAACATTACATTCTTAACCATTGTTAATATTGGAAGTTTCGTGCTACAATCTCCTCTGCATTTGGGGCATTGTTTTTTAGTCATAAGTATTCAATCTCGCATAACTTCTTAACAGGCTCAAGCCTTATTTTTATGCTAAACTTCTTGAGATTTACTTAAATCTTGCTTCCATTCTTCAAGATGTTTTCCTAATTCCTTGCTCCAATATTGCCATTGCTGATGTTCTAAATTAGATAACTGTTCTCTTATATCAAATACTTCTTTCTCAAAATCCCTCAAAACATAGATTTCTATTTCCTGCTGTCCTGTGCCTTTGCAATATAAGCAATCTATAAGTTTAGTTCCTTGAACATCATCAATCTCATATTCTTGCTTTTTAGTTTCATTACATTCCCTGCATTTCTGCTTGATTGTTAAGATTGGTTTTGGCTGTGTCATTTTTCAGCCTCTTTCTGGAGTTTTTCTATTTCTTCCCATAATATATACGCTTGTCTTGGAACTTTTCTTTTTAGACATAATTGCCATATCTCTTCTACAATCTGTTTTCTGCCTACTTTGATGCCTTCGGCTATCCACTCTTTAATAGTTAAATTTTTATATTCATTAAATATTTTCTCAATAATTTCTCTTTTTGTTATTGTCATTTTTCT
>C687J35021_10001349_pt1 | contig 18529 bp, 15 predicted proteins | sample RifCSPhighO2_12_FD_35021 | JGI IMG/M metagenome (IMG submission 35021)
GGGCGGTTTTTGCTGGCAATTTCTGGTGGCTGTGCACGGCCACCGTAGTGGCGGGGTACTACAGTGCCAACGGCCAGTTGTACCGTTTTGCTGCCGCCGAACTGGCCGCACCGGCGTTCCGCGAAAAGGCGGTGTCGCTGGTGCTGGCCGGGGGGCTGCTGGGTGCAGTGGCGGGGCCCAACCTGGCCAGCGCCACGCGCACGCTGTTGGGCGTGCCCTTTGCGGGGGCCTATGTGGCGCTGATAGGGGTGGCACTGCTGTCCATGGCGCTGATGTCTGCCATCCGGTTCGAGTTCTTGCCCCGGCCAGCGGTCCCGGCGGGCACGCCGGCTGCCGGACGCTCCGTGGCCGGGCTGATGCGTGAACCCGCCTTCATCGTGGCGGTGCTGGGTGCGGCCCTGGGCTATGGCGTGATGAACCTGCTCATGGCCGCCACGCCACTGGCCATGCAGGTGTGCGGCTACGCCTTTGACGATGCGGCACTGGTGCTCGAATGGCATGTGATCGGCATGTTCGCGCCCGGCTTCTTCACCGGCCACCTGATCAAGCGCCTGGGCGTGCTGCCCGTCATGGGTGTGGGTGTGCTGCTCAATCTGGCCTGCGTGGCCGTGGCCCTGATGGGGGTGGAGCTGCACCACTTCACGGTGGCGCTGTTCCTGCTGGGCGTGGGCTGGAATTTCCTGTTCACCGGCAGCACCACCCTGGCCATGCAGGCCTATCGTCCCGAAGAGAAAGACCGCGCGCAGGCGGCCATCAACTTCTTCGTCTTTGCCACCATGGCACTGACCTCGTTCGCCTCGGGCGCGCTGGTGACCACCCAGGGCTGGACGCTGCTGAACTACGGTTCGCTGGTGCCGATTGCCGTGACCGGTGTGGCGCTGGCGTGGCTGGCACTGCGCCAACGCAGGACGGCGACCGCATAGAGCCCTGGCCGGCAGGCATGCGCAAAACCGCCCACAATGCGTTCACCATGCCACCGCTCCCGACCCACGATTTCGAGGCTGCCAGCCGTGCGGTCCTTGCCTTTCTGCACCAGCGGTTTGGCCTGGATTTGTGGATGGTCACCCGCACCGAGGGCGACGACTGGATCGTGCTGCAGGCCGAGGACCATGGCTACAGCGTGGCGCCCGGCACGGTGTTCCGCTGGGCCGACTCCTTCTGCTCGGAAATGGTGAAGGGGCACGGCCCCCGGATCGCACCGGATGTGCAACTGGTTCCGGTGTACCGGGATGCGCCCATCGGGCAGCAGGTTCCGATCCAGGCGTATGTGGGGGTTCCGCTCACCTTGGCCGACGGCAGCCTGTTTGGCACGCTCTGCGGCATCGACCCGGTGCCCCAGCCGGCATCGCTGGTGCAGGAGCAGGGCCTGATCGAACTGCTGGGAGCCCTGCTGAGCAGCATACTCCAGGCCGAACTCCGGCTGGCCCAGGAGGCCCGTCGCAGCGAGCGCCTGGCGCTGGAAGCCAACACCGACGTCCTGACGCAGCTGGCCAACCGGCGTGCCTGGGATGAGCAAATGGCCCGGGAAGAGGATCGCTGTCGCCGCTATGGTCACCCGGCCGCGGTGCTGGTGATCGACCTCGATGGTCTCAAGCAGGTCAACGACAGCGCAGGCCATGCTGCAGGCGACGCGCTGATCGTGCGGGCGGCCCGGGCGCTGCGCAAGGCGGCGCGGGAATCGGACATTGTGGCCCGCCTCGGGGGCGATGAATTCGGCATCCTGGCCGTGGAATGCGACTCTGCGGGGGCCCAGGCACTGATGGAGCGCACCCGCCAGATCCTGGTGGAGCATTGGGTCGAGGCCAGCGTGGGCCTGGCCAGTCGCACGCCCGGCAGTGGACTGCAGGGCGCCTGGAAGAGCGCCGACCAGAAAATGTACGACGAAAAGAAACCCTGAGAGGACGGTATTCAGCTATTTAATCAATAGCTTGAGGCGCTTTGCTGTATTGCTTTTGAGGCCAATTTGTATAAAAAATTAGCCCTGAAGCTGCACATGCCGGTCCAGCCAGCGCTGAAGCATGTCGAACACAGGAGCGGCGTCCAGCTCGTTGAACAGCTCGTGGTACAGCCCCTCGAAGCAGCGTGACTGGACCACTGCGTCGGGTGCCGCCGCCGCGAAGTCGCGGCTGCCAGCCGGGTTGACCAGCCGGTCGGCACCGGCCCACATCAGCAGTGTGGGCACACGCCAGTGCGCGGCACGTGCCACCGTGGCCGGCCCACCCTCGGCAATGAAGCGTGCCAGGCGGCCGCTGATGCGGTCATGGCACAGCGGATCGTTTTCGTAGGCAGCCACCACGGCCGGGTCGTGCGAGATGTAGTGCGCGTCGAGCCCGTTGCCCACGCGCAGGTTGGGAACCAAGCGCGGCAGCGTGGCCAGCAATAGCTTCTGCACCGCGTTCAGCCCCGGGTCGAGTGCCGGGGACGACAGCACCAGCGCATCCACCGGCCGGATGTGCATGGCCACGAAGCGGGCTGCCACCAGGCCACCCATGCTGTGGCCCAGCAGCACCAGTGGCAGGCCCTCGGGCGTGTGCGCGCGGGCAGTGTCCACCATGTCAGCCAGGTCATCGAGCAGCCGCATGTCATGGTTGAGCCCGCCGCGCGGTCCGGCCGAGCGGCCGTGGCCGTACTGGTCGAAGGCGCGTACTGCGAAGCCCCAGGCGTTGAGTCGCTCGGCAACATGGTGGTAGCGCCCCGCATACTCGCCCAGGCCATGCACGAGCAGTACGGTGCCGCGTCGGGGCTGGCCCTCGGCCAGGGGCCAGTGGTAGGCGGCGAGGTTTTCGCCGTCACTGGCGGTGAAGGTGGTCAGGGCAAAGTCGGCTGGATGGGACATGGCATCAGGCGGTGGGCAGACTGGCGATCACTTGCGCCACGGCAGCTGTGAGCTTCTTGGCGTAAGGTACGTGCAGGAATTCGTTGGGGCCGTGCGCATTGCTCTTGGGGCCGAGCACACCGCAGACCATCATCTGCGCTTTCGGGAAGCCCTGGCTGAGCATGCCCATGAGCGGAATGGTGCCGCCCTGGCCGATGAAGCCGCAGGGTGCGCCGAAATGTGTCTGGCTCGCGGTGTTGAGCGCGTTCTCGAACCACGGCGCGGTCTCGGGTGCGTTCCAGCCGTTGGCACCGCTGGCGCTCTCCCAGGTCACCCTGGCCTGGTAGGGGGCGTTGTCTTCCAGCAGCGCCTTCATCTCCTGCACGCAACCAGCGGCGTCCACCAGCGGCGGCAGGCGCAGGCTGAGCTTGAACGCGGTGTAGGGGCGCAGCACGTTGCCAGCGTCCTGCAGCGCCGGGAAACCCTCAGCACCGGTTACGCTGAGCGTGGGCTCCCAGGTGCGCTTGAGCAGCGCCTGCACCGGGTCCGTGGTGGTGGGCAGGGCGAAGGTGGTGGAGCCGCCGCAGTCGTAATGCGCCCAGGGGAAGCGCCGGTACACCTCTTCGCCCAGGATGGCGGCCGTGGCGCGCGCCTGCGCCAGCCGCTCGGGCGGCACCTCGCAGTGGAAGCGGGCAGGCAGCAGCCGCCCGGTGGCGCTGTCTTCCAGCCGGTCGAGCACCTGGCGCATGATGCGGAAGGACGAGGGCACGAGGCCTGAGGCGTCGCCCGAATGGATGCCCTCGGTCAATATCTCCACCTTCAGCGTGCCGCTGGCCATGCCACGCAGGCTGGTGGTGAGCCAGAGCTGGTCGTAGTTGCCCGCGCCCGAATCCAGGCAGACCACGAGGGCCACGTCGCCCATGCGCTCCTTGAGCGCGTCAATGTAAGGCAGCAGGTCACGCGAGCCGCTTTCCTCGCTGGTCTCGATCAGGCCGACGATGCGCGGGTGCGGCACGTCCTGGCGTTGCAGTTCCTGTACGGCAGCGATGCTGGCGTACACGGCATAGCCATCGTCGGCGCCACCCCGGCCGTAGAGCTTGCCGTCTTCGTATTTAGGCGTCCAGGGGCCAAGGTCGGCGCGCCAGCCGGAAAACTCGGGCTGCTTGTCCAGGTGGCCGTACATCAGCACCGTCTGGGGGCTGGCGGGGCGTGTGGCCGCGATCTCGAAGAACAGCACTGGCGTGCGGCCCGGCAGGCGCACCACCTCGGCCGTCAGGCCTGCGATCTGCTGCGCCTCGACCCAGGCAGCGGCGTTGCGCACCACGGTGTCGAGCAGGCCCGCATCGGCCCAGCCGGGTTCGAACATGGGCGATTTGGCCGGGATGCGGATGTAATCGGTGAGCTGGGGAACGATGTGCTCATCCCACACCTGGCTCAGGCGGTCCAGCGCCTGTGCGGGTTGCAGGACATGGGCGGGAAGGGGCGCGTTCATCGGCAGGTTCCTCATGCGAAATCGAAGCCTGCATTGCATCACAAGCGCCGACACGCTGCCAGCGCCAGCCCTGCGAAACCCCGCAGTCGGGGCGGGGGCGGGGTTCAGCTCAGTGAGGACGGAAAGGTTTCGGGCGACTCCTTGCTGAGGCCCTGGCGCGCAACACGGCCCAGTGAGGTTGCCACTGCCACCTGATCGCGACCGTTCTGCTTGGCCTGATAGAGGGCCTTGTCGGCCGTATAGATAAGCTGGTCCCAGCTATCGCCCGGTTCCAGCCGGCCGCCGAATACCCCCACGCTCACGGTAACGCTCAGGCGCTGGTCGCTCCATGCACAGTAGGACCCGCGTACCGCCTCGCGCAACTGTTCTGCCAGATGCTGCGCACCCTGTGCCGTGGTGTCGCACAGCACCACCAGGAACTCCTCGCCACCGTAGCGGCCCACGATGTCCTGGGTACGGATGCGGTGCCGGATCACGTCCACCACGTTGCGCAACACCTGGTCACCGGCGAGATGGCCGTACTCATCGTTGACGCGCTTGAAATGGTCGATATCCACCATCATCACAGCGATGGGCTCGCGCGTGCGGATGGCGCGGGCCACATCGCGGTCCAGGGCTGCGATGATGGAGCGGCGGTTGGCCACGCCTGTAAGTTCATCCTGCGCAGCCAGGCGCAGGTTGGTTTCGTCGGCGCGCTCCTTGGACATGAAGACGAAGCCCAGCGAGGCGATCAGCAGCACGGCGAACATGGTCACGAAGGTCAGCGCCTGCACGGTCCCGGGTTGCAGCAAGCCCTGTACCCCGTGTGCCGGGCTTGCCCCCGATGCTGCGCGTACCAGCAGCGCCACGGTCCCGATCCCCATGCCAACCATGACCATGACCGCCCCGCGCCCCGCGGGAGCATGGCGCTGCTTGTACAGCGCCCACAGCACCCAGGCCGTCTGGAGCGCCATGATGAAATTGGCCAGAACAATGCGGGTTGGGAAATCGTCCAGGAATATCGTGAGCAGCACCGCCAGTGTCACCGGTGGCAGGAATATGGCGGGCCAGTTCAGAAACCGCCCCTGGAAGCGCAACACGGCGGCCAGCAGGTACGACAGCGTCGCTGAAGCCAGAGCGTTGCCCAGCAGGATGGATAGGGGGTCGGGAACGCGGCCACGCAGCGCCAGCAGCACGTAGGCCAGGGCGTTGATGCACAGGGCCGCTGCCCAGAACTCAAGACCGTCGCGTTGCCCTCCCCAAGCCACGGCTATCAGTGACGCAGCCATCACCAGTGATGCAACGGTCATCATCAGCAACAGGGTGGGGATGTCGGCAACCATGGCTGGGGCGGGGGCAGTGGAAGTGCTTGCAGAATAAACCATTGTCCTGGCCCGCGCCGGGGGCGCCTGGAGCATGCTCCCTCTTTTTTCGGGGCATGCTGGGTGCGGCACGCGTGTGGTTGTGCTGCCTTCAGCTCTGCAGATGCCCCGCAGAAAAACCGGGGCGTGCTCTACCGGGTCAGGCGGCGCGTTTCGTCCTGTGCCGTCAGAGCAGGAGCATCGGCGTGGTGCGTCCGCAGACCCGGCACCGTGTGACCCGCAGCGCCCTCGCTGCCCAGCTTGAACACCTGTACCGCGCCCGCCAGGCGCTGGGCCTGGTCGCGCAGGCTCTGTGCAGCCGCAGCGGACTGCTCCACCAGTGCGGCGTTTTGCTGTGTCATCTGGTCGAGCTGGTTGACGGCGTTGTTCACCTGACCGATGCCGTCGGACTGCTCGGAAGAGGCCGCCGTGATCTCGCCAATGATGTCGCCCACGCGGTGCACCGAGCTGACGATTTCATCCATGGTGGTGCCAGCGTTCTGCACCAGGCGTGCGCCGGTCTCCACCTTTTCGACCGATGCGCCGATGAGCTGTTTGATCTCGCGCGCCGCCTCGGCGCTGCGCCCGGCCAGGCTGCGCACCTCGCTGGCCACCACGGCAAAGCCTCGGCCCTGTTCGCCCGCACGGGCGGCTTCCACGGCGGCATTCAGGGCCAAAATGTTGGTCTGAAAGGCGATGCCGTCAATCACGCCGATGATGTCGGCAATGCGGCGCGAACTCTGGTTGATGTCGCCCATGGTGGTGACCACCTCGCCCACGACCTGGCCGCCGCGCGCCGCCACTTCAGCGGCCGAACCCGCGAGCTGGTTGGCCTGGCGTGCCGCGTCGGCCGACTGGCGCACCGTGGCGGTGAGCTGTTCCATGCTCTGGGCGGTTTCGGCCAGGCTGCCGGCCGTCTGCTCGGTGCGGGTCGAAAGGTCCTGGTTGCCGCTGGCGATCTCGGCGCTGGCGGTGGTGATGCTGTCCACCGCCGTGCGCACCTGTTGCAGCATCTGCAGATAGCGCTGGCGCATGGCCTCGACCTCCTGCACCAGTGCGCCGATCTCGTCGCGCTGTGTGGTGTGGAACGCCTGCGTCAGGTCGCCCTGGGCCACCAGGGTGATGGCGTGGGTCAGGTGGCGCAGCGGCTCGCTCACGCTGCGGCGCAGCATCACGAAGATGCCGGCGGCCAGCAAGGCCACGGCCACGGCCATCATGCCCCACACCGCCAGCACCACCTGGAACTGGCTGGCCAGGGCCTCGCTGTCGGGCACTTCAGCCACCACCCACCAGCCATCGGCTTTGGTTTTGCGCACCAGCGCCCAGGGATCGCTGGCGCTTCCGCCGAGCACGGACGCTGCTTCGCGCACAAAGCCCTCGGGCGCCGATGCCAGTGCCTCGAAGAAGGTGCGGGCCTGCGGGTAGGCCTGCAACACCTTCTGGCCGCGCGCTGTGGGGTGGGCCACGAACACGGCCTCGTCCAGTGAACCGCGCGGGTCGATCACGTAGGCGCCGCCGTTTTCAAAGAACTTTGTCTGCGCCACCTGCTTCTCGAACATGCCCTCGAACACGCTGATGTCGTTGCCGATGAACAGCAGGGCAATCACCTTGCCTGCGGCATCCTTGGAGGGAAGGTAATACCCCATATAGGGTTTGCCGCCCACCACCATGCGGCCTACATGTGCCTCGCCTTTGCGCGCTTTCTCCAGCGCGGCACCGTTTTCAAGCGGCTTTCCCATCAGGCGCTGGCCTTCGGCGTTCTTGACCGAGGTGGTGACGGTGACGAAGTCATTGCCCTTGCGCGCCAGCACGGCAGCAATGCCACCGGTCTCGGAGGCGAACTTGTCCACTGAGCTGTAGTCCTCATTGACCATGGCGCCGTAGCTGCGCAGTTCCCCCGTGCCTTCGTCAAGCTGCATGGTGGCTTCGAAGTAGCGCTGGAAGCCTTTCATGGTGAGCTGCACCAGCTCGCGGTTGGTGGCGTCGGCGGCGTCCAGCGACTGCGCCACGCTCTGGGCCGTGTCGCCCACGCTGCGTACGACCTGGGCGCGGGTGCTGCGTTCGGTCAGGACGGAAATGGCCAGGCCCACAAGCACCAGTACCAGGGCCACCAGGGCGATGGCCAGCAAAGTCACACGGCGCGCGACCGATCGGTTGTTGGCAGCAGATACGGCCATGGGGAAATCTCCTGACGAAAGTAACCATTACGGAGGTTTCCGTAACGTCAATCACTGTACGCCAGTTGTCTCGTTACATTGCCTAACGAATTCCCTTACGCAGTCTCGCGTATCCAGGGGGTGGGCGGGTGCGTGTCAGGCGGCTGCAAGGGTGCGGTCGCGCCAGCCCAGTCCGGCCGTGGTGCCCGCTGCGGGCCGGTATTCGCATCCCACCCAGCCGCTGTAGCCCAGTGCGTCGATCACCGAGAACAGATAGGGGTAGTGCAGCTCGCCCTGGTCGGGCTCGTGGCGTTCAGGCACGCCAGCGATCTGCAGGTGCCCCACGCGGCCCGTGGGCAGGTACTGGCGCAGCCTGGTGGCCACATCGCCCTCGACGATCTGGCAGTGGTACAGGTCCATCTGCACCTGGAGGTGGGGCGACTGCACCGCGTCGAGCAGTGCGTGGGCCTCGTGCTGGCGGTTCAGCGGGTAGCCTGGCATGTCGCGCGGATTGATGGGTTCGATCAGGACCGTACGGCCATTGCGTCCGGCCTGCTCGGCCGCCCAGCGCAGGTTGTCCACGTAACCGTCATGCAGTGTGGCGCGCTCCAGCCCCTCGGGCAGCAGGCCCGCCATCACGTGGATGCGCGGGCAGTCCAGCGCCTCGGCGTAGCGCAGGGCTTCCATCACCCCGGTGCGGAATTCGATCTCGCGCCCGGGCAGGGCGGCCGTGCCGCGTGCTCCCTGGTCCCACGCCGCTGCCATGGCCGGGCGCTCCAGGCCACCGGGCGGCGCGTTGAACAGCACCTGGCGCAAACCGTTGTCCTTCAGCCGCGCCCGCAGTTCGCGTGGCTCGAAGGCATAGGGGAACAGGTACTCCACCGCCGTGAAACCATCGTGCGCGGCAGCGGCGAAACGGTCGAGGAACGGCAGCTCGGTGTACATCAGGCTCAGGTTGGCGGCAAACTGGGGCATGGGTGTGGGCCGGTTGTCGGCAGGGAGGGGATAAGGGCCGGTAACAGAAAATATAACAAAATCGGCCTTCAACGCTTATTTTGCAAGCGCTTGCAGCTATTGTTTTGGTAGTGATTAATGCATTTTCAAAGGAGTGTGCCCCCATGCGCATTGGAGAAATTGCCCATCGCACGGGCACCACGCCCAAGGCCATCCGCCTGTACGAGGCGCGCGGCCTGCTTGGAGCGGTGGCGCGCGCGGGCAGCTACCGCCAGTATGGCGAAGCCGATGTGGCCCGCGTGCAGCTCATCCGGCAGGCGCTGGTGCTGGGTTTCCGGCTGGCCGAGCTTGATGGACTGGACGCCATGCACACCGCGCAGGGCTGGGAGCGCATGGCGGCGCTGGTGGCGCGGCGCCGCGCCATCGTGGCCCGCGAGCGCCAGCGCCTGCAGGCGCTGGACCGCCGGCTCGCTGCGCTGGAGACCGAACTGCACGCCTGTGGCGAGCGCAGTGCGCCAATACTGCCGCTGGATTGTGCTTCAGACGCTGCAGGCCGGAATGCTGAAACTTAGCCCTGGTGCCTGTGCACGTATGCGCAGAACTGGTCACCCGGCAAGGCCGGTGACCAGTGAAAGCCCTGGCCGAATTCGCAGCCAAAGCCTTGCAGTTTGTGCAGCATTGCTGCGTCTTCCACCCCCTCGGCCACCACCTGCAGACCCAGGCAGTGGGCCATTTCGATGATGGCGCGCACGATGCCCTCGTCGTGCGCGCTGGTGCACATCTTGCGTACGAAGGACTGATCGATCTTGAGGCGGTGCACCGCAAAGCGCTGCAGGTAACCCAGGTTGGAATAGCCGGTGCCGAAATCGTCGATGGCGATCTGCACCCCCAGTGCGCGCAGGCGATGAAGCACCTCGCCCAGGTGGTGTGCGTCCGCCACCAGCAGGGATTCGGTCAGCTCCAGTTCGAGTGCACTGGCGGGCAGCTGGGTGGCAGCCAGGGCGTTGGCCACTTCGCGCTCGATGGTGTCACGGTGGAATTGGAGTGGCGAGACATTGACGGCCACAGCGAGGTCGCCCAGTCCCTGCGCGCGCCAGGACTGAGCATCCAGGCAGGCGCGGTGCAGCACCCAGGAGCCCACTTCGTTGATCAGGCCGGAGCGTTCGGCCACGGGAATGAACTTGAATGGGGGAATGAAACCCAGGACCGGGTGTTTCCAGCGCAGCAAGGCCTCGGCCCCGATGATGCGGCCACTGTGCAGGTCGAACTGCGGCTGGTAGTGCACCTGCAGTTCCCCCTGGGCCAGGGCCGTGCGCAGCCCCGAAGCCATGTGCAGGTACTCGACGACGCTTTCATTCATGCTGGCATCGAAGAAACGGAACGCGTTGCGACCGGAATCCTTGGCGCGGTACATGGCCATATCGGCGTTCTTGAGCAAGGCATCCACGTCCGTACCATCGCGCGGCGCCACGGCAATGCCCAGTGATGCTGTCACCACCACGTCCAGCCCGTGCAGCGTGAATGGCTGTCCGAGCTGCCGCATGATTTGGGTTGCAGATGCCGCAATGGCCTCCTCGTGCTGCATGCCCCCCAGCAAAAGCAGGAACTCATCACCGGCAAGCCGCGCCACCGTGTCGGATGCTCGCAACCTGGAACCCAGCCGGTCGGCGACCAGGCACAGCAATTCATCGCCTGCCGCGTGGCCCAGTGAGTCGTTCACGGTTTTGAAATTGTCCAGATCCAGAAACATGACGGCCACCAGGCACTGGTCGCGCCGGGCCTGCTGCAGGAGTTGTTCGAGCCGGTCTTTGGCCAGGGTGCGGTTGGGCAACTGGGTGAGCGTGTCCCGGTGCGCCAGCACCTCGATCCGGGCATGTGATTCGGCCAACGCCTTTTTTTCGGACTCCAGCTGGGTCAGCGTGCGGTGCAGGTCACTGGAGAGAAGCCACACAAAAAAACCGATCGCCGCCAGGATGGCCCCCATCAGGATCAGGCGCTGCAAATCCACGGGTGCCGGGCTGTTGTGCAGCATGCCGGTCTGATGCAGAACAAACAGCAGCACCAGGGCCGCCTGCATGCAGGCCAACAGCAGGGCGAACAGTCGCCGGGATCCGAACATGCCTGCAAAAATCAGAATGGCGGGGAACCCCAGCGCCGCTTCGTCGAACAGGCCCTCGTTCGCGACCATGAGGGCGACCAGCCCCACCACCAGGGTGGACAGCATGAGCAATGCCGCCGGGACCATCCGGCCTTGCTCGTTCCACCAGAAGGCCCACGCCAGCAACGCCACAGCCGCCAGCTCCAGGGCAACGCTGAGATAGCTCTCTTTGGAAAAACCCATCAGCGCAGCCACGCCAAAGGCTGCCATCACCGCCCACAGTATCTGCCGCAGTCGCTGCTGCTGAAGTGCCATCACCCGTGCCGATGGCGGGGCAGTGGCGGAATGAACGGGCAAGGACGGCATGGGCAGAGCGCAAGGTGCAGAGGAGGGCTGTAGATGCCGAAGTTCACGACAGATGGCAATTAGGGCTCGTTCGGAAATAACATGCACATTGGGCTCATCCGCTTTGGGTGCCCTGCATCGTTGCCAATCGCTTGTGTGGCATAGCCACACGGCGCGCTTCGCGCCTCGCACGGTATCCCCAATCGAATGGCCAAGTGCACAGCTTATTTCCGAACGAGTCCTTAGCCTATCAGCATGGGGTGTTCGTCGTTCTGTGTGAAGGGGGAAAGTCCTATGAACAGGGGCCACGGACAAGCCATGAACCCGAGCGCGGTGCCGCTGTATGGTCCGGTGGGCCAAGGCCCCTTGAAATTGTCTGGCGCAGTCTTCCGGATGCGACCACAATCCGGCCATGAACGCGACGCACTTCGTTCGTGTGGACCCGCACGATGTGCGAGTGGGGTTGCCTACGCGTGTGGATATCTTCGATGCAGAGGGCCATTTGCTGCTGGGGCGCGGCTCCACGGTGCATCGCGCCGATAACGTGGAGCGTCTGCAGGAGAGCGGATTCAAGATTGCGGCCACCCCCCACAACAGAAACCCGCACCTGCCGGATCCGGTTTTTCAGCGTATCGGGGTGCTGGCGGACAAACTGATGGAGATGGAAGACACACTGGTGGCTGGCCAGGGACTGCCGTCGCTCACCTTCAAGGTCCAGGCATTGGCCAAGACGGCCATCCAGTGCTGTGACGAAGACTCCAATGCTGCGCTGGCGCAGGCGTATCTGGACCACCACCACCCCTATTCGGTGGTGCACCATGTTCTGGTCGCCATGGTGGTCAGCGTGTTGTCCCAGGTCCGGGGCTGGAGCGGGGCCGACCGTGTGTCCCTGGTGGCGGCCGCGCTGTCGCACGATATCGGAGCCATTGCCCTGCGGCAGGCACTGGGGCAGGCGGCCTCACTGGACGAAGAACAGCGCAAGGTGGTGCGGGCGCACCCGGAACGGGGCGTGCACATGCTGGGGGAACTGGGTGTGCACGATGTGCTGTGGCTGGAGGCGGTGCGGGACCACCATGAACACGTGGATGGCAGCGGCTACCCGCAAGGCATTTGCCTGGGCGCGCAATCCGCAGGGGCCCTGATGGCGGTTGCCGACGGTTTTGCCGCCATGGTGCGCCCACGCCCTTATCGGGATCGCAAGCTGGGCCCGGTCATTCTGGACGATCTGCGCCAGCATGCTGGCACCTGGTACGAGCCGTCATTGGTGGAAGTGGTCGCTGCCCACATCGGACCGTATCACGCTGGCAGCATCGTGCGGCTGGCCAATGGCGACATGGCGGTGGTCACGCGCCACCTGCCGGACCGGCCGGCATACCCCGAGCTGCTGCTGATTGCCGACAACGGCGACCAGCCCATGGAAAAGCCCTATCCCATCGACAGCACGGATCCCGAGTTCGCCATCGTGACGGCACTGCACCCTGAAGTCAGCCTGCGCTTTCGCAACATGGTCAACAAGTCCTGGGGCGGATAGGGTGCTTGACTCTGCCCTGCGGGGCAAGGTGACGATGGATTCCTTCGCAACTTTGCAGGGGGAGTTCACGTGGCGCAACGCATCCTGGTCATCCTGGGCCATCCATCCGTCGACAGCCTGAGTGCGGGTCTGGCGCAGTCTTACATGGAGGGGGCACGCAACGCCGGGGCCGAGGTGCGCCTGCTTGCGCTCGGAGCACTCACGTTTGATCCGCTCCTGCATGCCGGATACCGGGGGGCGCAGCCGCTGGAGCCCGATCTGCAAGCCGCACAGATGCAGATCACCTGGGCCGAGCACCTGGTGTGGGTCTATCCGACCTGGTGGGGCGCCATGCCGGCGCTGCTCAAGGGGTTCATCGACCGGGTGTTCCTGCCCGGCTTCGCCTTCAAGTACCGCCAGGGTTCGCAGCTCTGGGACAAGCTGCTCGCAGGGCGCTCGGCCGAACTGCTGGTGACGATGGACTCGCCGCCGTGGTACTACCGCTGGGTGCAGCACATGCCGGGCCACCACCAGATGAAGACAACCATTCTGGAGTTCAGCGGCATACGGCCTGTGCGCGTGCATGGTTTCGGGCCGGTGCGTGGTGCTGATGCAGCGCGCCGCGCGCGCTGGTTGGCGCAGGCCCGGGCGCACGGGCAGCGCCAGGGGTAGTGCTCAGCGCATCTCGAACAGCTCAAGGTGGAATTGTTCCGCAGGCAGTCCCAGGGCCAGCAGGTCGCGCCGCAACGCCTGGCCGAAGGCGGCCGGGCCGCAGAACCAGACATCGGCCTCGCGCCACTGCGGCACGGCGGCGGCGATGCGCTGCGCATCGAGCAGGCCGTCGCGTTCGTCCCACAGCACGTGCAGGCGCACCCCGGCCGCCTGGCTATCGCGTTCGAGCTGGCCGATGGCGTGGGCGTCGTGCACCTTGGTGGCATGGAACAGGTCGATGGCCTTGCCATCGGGGGCATGGGCCAGGGCCTGCATGCGCGCGATGAAGGGGGTGATGCCGATGCCGCCCGCCACCCAGATCTGGCGGGGGCGTGTGCCCCCGAAAGTGAACTGCCCGTAAGGCCCTTCCACCTGCACCACGCTGCCCACCTGCAGGCGCTGGGCCAGGGTGCTGGTGTAGTCGCCCAGGGCCTTGACGTGGAAGCGGATGTGGCCATCCCCCGTCCAGGGCGAAGCAATGGTGAACGGGTGCGCTCCTTCGCGGGTGTGGAAGGTGACAAAGGCGAACTGCCCCGCCTGGTGCCCGGCCCAGCGCCCCTTGATGGCCACCGTCAGTTCCATCGTCTGCAGGGCCTCGTGGTGGGTGATTGCAGTGATCTCGCCCACCGCCTTGCGTCCGGCCGCCACGCGGCGCAGCAACACCCGCAGCGCCGCCACGCTGCCCGCCACCCACAACACGGCCAGGGGTGGCCCGAGCACGCCGACCCAGTAATCCACCCGCATCAGCACCACCGCGTGCCAGGCCAGGGCCAGAAAGGCAGCGGCCAGCAGGCGGTGCACCTTGAAAAAATAGCGGTATGGAAAGAACCGCACCAGCGCCAGCAGCATCATCAGAACGGCCAGGTAAAACGCCCACTCGCCCACCACCACGGCCATGCCTCGCTGGCCGCGCAGGGCCTGCTGAAGCCATTCCAGCACGGGCAGTTCGGTGCGCAAGGGATGGGCAGAGTAGGCCTGGCGCCTGAGCCAGCCCAGGCCCACCAGCTGGCCCGGCAGCACCGCCAGCAGCCAATGCGCCATGGACAGTGCCAGCGCCGTGATGCCCAGCCACTTGTGCAGCCGGTACATCTTGTCCAGGCCGCCCAGCCAGGGCTCGAACACCACCGGGCGCACCGCCAGCACCAGGGCCAGGGTCATCACCCCGATGCCCAGCACCCCGGTGTACTGCAGCAGAACGGCCCGCCAGGCGAACACATGCGTCAGGTCGGCCATGGGGGTCGGGTCGCTCAGCCACCAGGCGGCGCTGAGCAGGAGCAAAAAGGTCCAGAAGACCCGTCGGATGGTGCGCATGGCGGTGGGCGGGTGTGGTGGCGCCGATGGGGCAATGGTATGCCACCCGCCGCTGGTCACATGGGCTTTCAGCCCACCATTTCCATCGGAATCGCCGGGCCGATCTTGAAAACCCCGCTTACGCGTGCGCAGGGTACGCCGTCGGCATGCACCAGGCCCTGGGCGAACACCAGCGAGCGCGTCACACGCAGCGGCTCGGCCTCGCCCTCCACCCAGCAGCCCAGGGGGGCCGGTGCGAGGTAGTCGATCTGCAGACTGATGGTGGGCAAAAAGCGATCGCCCACCTCGGTGCTTTTGCGGTGCACCGACAGCGGCAGCAGCATGTCGCAAAAGCTCGCCATCATGCCGCCGTGCAGGTTGTTCATGGGATTGATGTGGCGCTGTTCAACCCGGAAGCCGAACTTCACCACATCGCCCTGGTGCAGCAGGTACAGGGGGCCGTTGTGCTGCATATACGGGCCGCCAGCCTCGATGGGCAGGAAGCCCGGGGGAATCGGATGAGAGGTATCGGTCATTGCGTTTCGCGCTCCACGTCGTTCTGGAAACTGGCGGCCTGGAGGGCGGTGGGGTTCACCATCCAGGCACCGTAGATTTTTTCGAAATCCGCCACGATGCGGTCGAGGGGCAGGTCGTCAAAGGTGCCGCGCTGGTGCACATATTCCATGTGGCGGTTGCCGGCGCGGTCGAACGGGTGGTAGATCGAGTCGCCCCGGCCATCGAAGTCGAGGGGCAACAGGCCGAAGCGCTCGCACAGCTCGATGTTGAAGGCCGGCGTGGCCTTGACCCAGCGCCCATCAATCCACAAGTCGGCATAACCGTGCCAGATGAACAGGTCGGTCTGCATGGTCTGGCGCATGCGCTCGGTGCTCAGGTGGTTGCGCACGTCGGCGAAGCCCAGGCGCGCCGGAATCCCGGCGGCGCGGCACGCCGCCGCCAGCAGCACGGCCTTGGGCACACACCAGCCATGGCCGTTGGACAGCACGGTGCTGGCGCGCATGCCTGCGGGCGTGAGGTCGAGGCGGTAGGGGTCGTAGCGGAAGCCGTCGCGCACTGCCAGGGTCAGCGCCACGGCGCGCTCGCGTGCGTCGCTGCCCTGCGCATGCTGGCGGGCAAAGGTGATGACGGTGGGATGGTCGCAGTCGATCAGGGCCGTGGCGGCCAGGGTGGCTGGGCTGGGGTGGTCGGTCATAGGGATAGTGTGGTGGGGGCTTGTGGCCAGGGCTGTCGCGATGGCGGCAGCGCCGGGTTGGACAACCGTGCGGCGCAGGCGGCATACAGCGCGCGGAGCGTGCGGTCTTATGTACACGATGTGCCAGGGCCCCTGGCCGCAACGCACCCGAGCGGCAGTCGGCTGACCCTTGTGCAGCCTGCGTTACGCCGGGTGTTGCGTGGCGCACGGGTTTTGTTCCAATCCATTGAAAAGCAAACGAAACCACAGGCTCATGGCGCCTTCACTGCCTGCGCAATCCGATCATGCTGCGCACAGGCTTGTTCATGCAGCGAGCCTCAGCGCCTCCCCCGCGACGGACTGTCTTCATGGGGCGCCTGTCGGCCATGCATTTACCACCTTTCGGAGCCTCCGGCTCCTGCAGGAGAGCACCATGCAGTACAGCGAATCTGAAATCAACCGGGTCCTTGTCCGCCTTTTCCGTTGGGGCTACAGCGCACTGACGCGCAAAGAGCGGGAGATCGTTGACATGCTCTCGGTGGTCTGCTGAAACCCTTGTGCATTTTTGCAGGGGCAGGAGTGCTGCACAGCGCAAAAAGGTGGATTCAGGGCCATTCGATGGCGCAGAATGGACAATCGGTTCCCCGAAATTTTCTGACCGGTTCTTGCACCCATGGACGCCTCGACGCGCGAATTGATACAGACTTTCGGGCAGGTGCTCGATGGCATTCACATCGCCATGTGTGTGTTCGACCCGCAAGACCGCGCCCTGGCCTGGAACCGCACGTTTTTCCAGTTTTTTCCGGAGCACGAAGGCCGGGTGCACGAGGGCGAACACTACCGCGACAACCTGCGCCGGTTCTACAGCACGCGCCTCGAAGCGCATGAGCTGCCGCAGATCGACAGCTACATCGATGCCGGCGTGGCGCGCCACCAGGCGCAGAACAGTCCCTATGAATTCATGCACCGGGGGCTGCGTGTGCGGGTGGCTTCGCTGGCACTCGACGGTGTGGGCCGTGTGCGTCTGTGGCGTGCCGAAAGCCCGGTACATGCCCTGTCCACGCTGGAGCTGGGGGCGCTGGCTGCGCCCACCACGCTGCTCGACCGCGTCCCCGACGGGCTGATGGTGTGCGCCATGGACGGCCGCATTCAATGGGTCAATGAATCCTTTGTGCTCATGTACGGGCTGCGCGACAGAGCGGCCGCCGTGTCGGCGCGGTTTGATGCGGTGTACGCGCTGGCCTGGGCCGGATGCAGCGGCGCCGAGGCTGTGCTGCACGCGGCTGGGCAGCAGACGCTGCGCGAAAACCTGCGCTTTGTCGGTGCACCCTTCGAGCTGCCCTTGCCCGGTAACCGCTTTTGCCGGGTGATTGCGCGGCCCGCAGACGATGGCTCCCTGTTCTATGCCCATGTGGATGTGTCCGAGCTCAAGCACCAGCAGCAGCAGCTGGCGCAGACCGAACTGGCCGCGCGCGACAGTGCCGCCCAGCTTGCGCGCAAATCCGCCTTGCTGCAGGCCACGCTGGAGAACATGGAGCAGGGCATCGCCATGGTCAACGCCGAAGGGGTGGTGGAGTTCTACAACCAGCGCATCCTGGAACTGCTGGACCTGCCCCAGGCGTTACTGGAGCGCCGCCCCACGATCGGGGAGGTGATCCGCTACCAGCGCGCGCAGGGCGAGTTCGAGGGCCTGCCCGAACCTCTCCAGAGCTACCTGGCCTCCGACACCTTGGCGCAGGCCCAGCACTCCATTGAGCGCAGACGGCCCAACGGCCGCATCATCGAGGTGCGCAGCATTCCCGTGGAGGGCGGCGGCCTGCTGCGCACGTTCTCCGATGTGACCGAACGCCGCCTGCATGAGCAGCGCATCGAACACATGGCCAGCCACGACGGCCTGACCGGCCTGCTCAACCGCGCCAAGTTCATGGAATGCCTGGCTTCAGAGGTGGCATTGGCGCGGCGCAAGCCATCGGTTTTCGCCGTGCTTTATCTGGACCTGGACGGTTTCAAGCCCATCAATGACCGCTATGGTCATGCCATGGGAGACAAGGTGCTCATCTGGGTTGCCAGCGTGCTGGGCCGCATTGCCCGTGAATCCGATTTTGTGGCGCGGCTGGGGGGCGACGAATTCGCCGTGCTGCAGCGCGGCATCGGGCAGCACGAACAGGCCATTCGCCTGGCCGACCGGCTGGCGCAGGCCCTGTCCGAGCCCTTCACGGTGGACGGGCTGGCCCTGCAGATCGGGGCCTCCGTCGGCATTGCACTCTACCCCGAGCACGGCGTCGACCCGGAAGCCCTGATGGTCCGTGCCGACCAGGCCATGTATGTCGCCAAGGCGGGGCACCGGGATGGCGGTTCGCTGGTGTGGAACCGCCCGCCCTTCACGCGCCCCGGATGATCCGCACCGCCTCGGGCAGCGAGTCGGCCTGGGGCAGGAAATGGTCGATGGTGGCGCCCAGCAGCACGGCGCACAGCAGCGCCCCCAGCAGCGGTTTCCAGGTCAGGCGCACGGCAGCGCCCAGCCAGCCTTCGCGTTCCACACCCATGGCGGCACGGGCCGTGGCCACCGAGAAGGCCAGTTCCACCGCTACGGCCAGCAGCACGTCCCAGCCAAAGAACAGCAGGGCGA
>C687J35021_10001350_pt1 | contig 18529 bp, 24 predicted proteins | sample RifCSPhighO2_12_FD_35021 | JGI IMG/M metagenome (IMG submission 35021)
GCCCCGATATGTTCGCCACGCGATATGATGCCACGATAGAAGCCTCCGCCTTTGCCCGGTCACACGGCGCTGTGCTCAGGCCGACCTTCAGCCACTTTTCCGCGTAGGCCGGGAATTTTGCCACTTGCTCCGGCGTGAGCGATTCAATCCTGGACAACTCTGGCCTCCTCCTCAAGGTGGTCGTACTCGCGTACGCGGCTCACCTTGTAACTCCCCCTTGGGAGCACGACGGGCTTGTGTTCCTCGTGCCGAATCACGATTCGCCGAGGCGCGGCCATGAACACGTCCTCGCCGGGCGTGTTTGCCTGCCTGAACATCTCAATGAACCCCTCAACCCGGTGGGCATGGCCGGTGGCTTCTCCCTCTGCCAGCGTGTTCCTGTGCTGTTTCGGTGACAACTTCACGGCGTTTGCCGGAATTTCGTCAACCGCCAGAATCAGAACATCCCCTTGTTGATAAAGTGCCATTGTGAGCCTCTCGTTGTTGTTTTACGGCTGTGGTTAGTCTGTCAGGCTGATTCCCTGCCAATCGTCCCCGGAACGCGCTTCACCCACCATATCTTGCAGATCCTGAAAAGGTCGTGCTCCTCGGGAACCGGCACGGCTTCACCGGTCTGCCTGTAGAGCATCCCATCCTTGCTCCTGTATCCGGCTTTCACCCACCCACGCGCCAGGACCTGGTGGCTGAAGTGGGCGCTGCCGGTCCGAATGGAAAAAATGAGGCCCCAATTCTCTGGCTTCGCAAAGAACAGGTCCAGCGTGATACCTTCAGGGAGGAGGCGTTGGGTGTATTTGCAGGGGAGTTCGCCCTTTACCTTCGTCCACTGGTCCACCACGGAGGCGATACCGGAGGCGAACAGCCCTACGTCGTAGGGCTTTGGGATCGCCACGATCTCAATATCCCCGACACTGGCCTTGCACCTCCGGATGGATCCGGCAATCTCGATCCGGTGACAGTGAGGGGCGAGCTGGGCCTTCGTGCGCTGTGCTATCTCGGCTGCCCGTGAAAGCTTCACCTGAAAATCCTTTCTCATTCTTCAATCGCGGCCCTGAACGCTCTGCCGTTTTGCCTTAACTCTCTCCCAAACTAATTTCCAAAACAACCATCTTCTTGCTGCTGTAAGGATATTAAGCCATCTTGCGACTGTCAAAAATCGTAATTTCAACCCCGAATATCGCACAACGGACTCACGCGCATATCCTGTTACTTTCTCCGCTCTTTTTATGTCTACTAACCCCAACCTGTGCGCCTCATCTCCCATTGACGTTCCTCGTAAAGGATACCATTTACTACACATCGCAAAGTCTGGCTTTAGTCGCCAATTTAAGGCAACCGTCGCTAACATAGATTGTATCGGTTCATTCAACATCCCAACCATATTAAAAGTCCAGACATTGATATCACGTCGTCGAGATTCTTTCACTACAAACTCAATTTTTTCATCTGTCATATTTCGCCGCAGAATACGTTTGCGGTATTCTTTATCGCCCGACTCCACGCCAATCAGCAATAAGTAACAACCGGACTCTTGCAGCAAATCAAATACTTCGTCGTTGAACATCTCAACACGAGCTGCACAATAATAGGGCTTGTTAATATGCTGTTTGTAAAGTCTGGCAAATGTTCTGAGCCAATCAAGATGTCCTCCCCAAAAAATATCATCGTGAAAGCCAACACGAGTAAAACTATATCGGTCTTGTAAATGTAATAATTCTTTTATTACATTCTCAGGACTTCTCATCCTGACATATTCGTTTTTTGATGTATCTGGTAAATGCGCCCACATCTGTTTTGCGTAACAGTATGTGCAGGCATAATAGCACCCACGACCGGCAATGACTTTGATCGTGCCGCTATCGCGATCAATTAACTCTTGATGATTATGAAATCTATCTGGCCATGGAAGTGTATCGAGATCAGATATAAGAGGCGCGACAGGATTACATATTGGGACACCGCATGAGTCTTTAAACCACAATCCCGATATATTCACTCGATGCGGGTTGTTTAGCAATTCTAATAAAGGCTGCTCTCCTTCTCCCTGACATATAATATCAATATCAGGAAGCAAGATTGCATCGTGTGGACAGGCAGATGGATAGTATCCTCCAAGAATTATACGAGGTGATGCGTCTCCAAAATGATTTTTTATTCCTCTTGAGAATTCCTTTATCCACGTTAGCGCACTTTCATATCCACAGAACGCTATAAAATCAGGCTTGAATTCATAAATAACCGATCCAAGCCTATCTGTCACATAAGGCGGCACTCTCCAATCTTTTAGCACAGGCGAGAATAGTTGCGTTTTATGGCCTCCCTGTTTTACGAAGGAAGAAAGCGCACCAAGTTGAATAGGATATGCTGGATCGTTAGATGGATAAACAAATAACATTCTCATTTTATTGAATCCTTGAGATTAAAACCTGCACAAAAAAGAATAAAAGCACAAAGCATAATCCCTAATAAAAAAGGAAGCAATGCAATTCCTATAATAAAATATATACTCTTCTCTAAAAGTGTTTTAGGCATTTTATTCTTTCTCTAAAAATGAAAGATATGAAAATGTAGGAGCTACCGCAAAAATAATCCACATCAAAATAATTGGATGCAGATACTTAAATGTTAATAGTTCACTGTGCAAAAGAACTATTATGCACAGTGTTATCCATATTGGACTACACCCAATAAAGCAAATTATAATGGCTGTTAAAATTGTATTACTTAATTTTCTCAATTTCATTGCTTTGCTACTTTCTTTAACATTTCATTGCGCTCATTTTGTTCAGCTTGATACGCTTTTGGAAACCCGCTTTTATCCAACACAAATCCAACGAACCACACGCCGAACAAGGTAACGATAATCATTCCCGACGCGACCCACCGAGCACGGATGCCAAGTAGCGGTGCAATGTAGGCGCTTGCTGTAATAGCCAGGAGAATATAATTCCAAAATACAAGAAATGAGATGCCTAAATCAATGCGGAACTTTTGCCGTGCAAGCCAGGAGATCATCGAATAAACCCCCTCAGACTCCTCAAAATTCCTCCGGCTCCAAGCCTTCCCCCTTCTCCTGCCTGGGTCTCCCTTCGGCGCTGCTCAGGGACCGCTCCCTTTCCCTCACTGTGACCTCGATCTCCGGCGGCGGCTCCAGCCCGAAGAACCACCGCTCGATGTAAATGTAAGCCACCGGCGCGGGCTGGAACCCCTCCGTGACGGCCCGGTAGCGGTAAGTCCCGGTCGTCGTCCGGTCGAGGGTGAAGATGCGGGTGTCAACCCGCGGAGGCTTGGGCTTCATAGTCTGTCCTCCGCAATTACGCCCCTTATCCACCTGTCAGTTTTTGTTCTTACCATTTTAGAGGTTAGGTAAGAATTATACCGGTTCTGAAATCTGGTTATGTAGTCACGACGCTCAAACACTTTTTTAGAATTTAATATAAGCAACTCTAATTCATTTGCGTTGATGCTGAGGGCTGAAATATGAAGAATCTTATCCGGTGAAAATGCTTTCGTAATGCTCGTTGCCGGGTACGATACTTTTTTCAAGTCTAACCTCCTATTGAGAGAAACGAACCCTATTTCTTCGCATTGAAATATAGCTTGAGGGCTTTTGTGCCGTTGCTTTCGGCCAGATGGAACATGTATGCCTACTATAACCCATACCTTGAACCCCTTTCCTTTCTCCATCCTGCCTATTCCCCTGCTGACAACTAAATCCCCAATTTCTGGCGTTCTGTGCCTTCCCCTCGTGTAGCTACAAAGGGCACATTCGGAAGCGTTTTTTTCGGGAACGAAATAATGGGTTTGTGGATCAAGTATGTTTTTTGGACTCAGCATTTTTGAGCAGCCTTTCCAGGAGAGTTTCAGAGTCGGACACCCTTTGATAAAGCTCGACATCCAGAATGGAACTAAGCTGTTTGTCCATTTCCCTTAATTTTCTAAGCCCACACACAAGACCCCACACCAGCCGCTCGCGGCGACCCAGCAGCCGCAACACTTCGCCCTCTGCGCCATTGACTGTTTTGGGCGGGGTCTTCACCATCTCCCTCCTACCTTTCCATCCTGCGCCCGCTTCCTGCCCGTCCTGCCCCGATCTCCCCCCGGCCAATACCAAAACGCCTCGGCTCCCACCTGCGCCACAGGGCCGTTTCCGTCGCATCAACGACAGGCACGTCTCCGGATCCGGATGGCCAACCCACCAGGACATCCCCCACCTGCGCTATCCGGTCGCCCTCCGGGGTCCTGACCCGGAGGTTGCCGTGCTGAGGCAGGACCGGAGAGACGGAGACGAGAACTCCCGAAGGGTGGTGGTAGCGCCCCGGAAAGACAGGAGGGGGAGGCGGAAACAGGGAGGGGGTCATGGGGCCTCAACCTTCCTGGGATCCGGAAACTTGGCGTCGGCCCACCTGTCATTGTCTAACTCACTCCGCCCCATCAATTCAAACGCCCTGTGGTAGAGGTATTCGATCAGGGCGATGTGGCGCTTGTAGTGGACAGGACCGCAAAAGTGACCCGAGAAACTGAACTCCGAGCACCCATCCCATTTCACAAACCCTTCGAGGTGGATCTCAGCCTTCTCGATGTCGGGGGTATCGTCCCCCGGAAGGGCCCTCCAACCCACCAGGGCGAACCTCGGAGCCTCCACCTCGTCCACCTCGTGAGATGCAATCTCGTAGACCTTCACATCGGCCCAATGGTCCAGGACATCCCACCGGACACGAAACCCGAAATCCCCGAACACGTCCTCAATCGTCGTGCGCTTGGAGAAAGTCATTAAACCACCCCCCGGCGCTCGGACTGCTCTGCCAGGTCGTCGGCAGGGTCGGGGGACTCAAGGGCCTTTATTTTCCGCTCGATCTCGGTCTTCTGGTCGTGCAGGGCCTTGATCTGTCGGGTAATGTCCCGGTGTTGCGTCAGCAGATCCAGCATCTCAGAACTCAGGGCTTTCACGCCGATCCTCCAGGTTTGATATTTTCCCCGTTGGGGCATCAAAAAAAAGCTCCACCATCCCGACCGGCCCGTTTCTCTGCTTGGCGACATGGGCTTCCATCAGGCGCTCTACGTTTCGCCCATCAACCTCTTTCGCCCCATAGTAAGCGGGCCGGTGAAGCAGGATCACAACATCGGCATCCGCCTCAATCCCCCCGGACTCTCGCAGGTCGGACAACAGGGGCCGTTTGTCTGATCGCATTTCGGACTTACGGTTGATCTGAGCCATCGCCACGACGGGAAGCCCAAGATCGTGGGCCGTATTTTTTAGCATCCGAGAAATGGACGCGACTTCCTGCTCCCGGTTATCCGAGTATCCTGGCGCATCCAAAAGTTGTAGGTAATCCACCAGCAGGAGAGATATGCCGTACTGCGATTTCAGCCTCCTGGCCTCTCGATGTATCTGACTTGGGTTGCGAAGGGAGTTGGAGAGGAATATGGGGCGCTGTCGGATCGTGACGGATGCGCTCGAAAGGGTCCTGTATTCATCCACCGTGATTCGACCCCGGCGTAGCGCCTGAGAGTCCACCCCAGACACCAGGGACAGGAGGCGGTTCGAGATGGAGGTGGTAGACATCTCGACCGTCACAAACCCCACCCCCACGAACCTTGAGGCTGCCCAAGCGATGTTTATGCCAAGCGCGGTCTTGCCCATCGACGGTCGAGATGCCACGATTACGAAGTCCGACGGGTGCAGGCCATCCAGCATGTCGTCCAGATCCGTCAGGCCAGTTGAAACCCCCCCCAACTCGCCCCGCCGGTCCATTGCCTCGGAAATCAGGCCGTAGGCCCTGTTGGTGGTATCCGCCACGTTTTCCCACGCCACACCCGCCCCCATCCCCAACTCCGGCAAGATAAATTCCACGAGGGGCGCTAACTCCGCCTCCTCCTGAGAGGGGTCATAGCATCGCTCGATCAGTTGGGTGGCTTGCGCGATGATCGTCCTGCGGAGGTGCGCCTTGGCCACGATGGAGGCGTGATACTCGACATTGGCGGAGGTTCCGGTTCCTCCGGCCAACAAAGCCACGCCAACTATTCCGCCAACGCGGTCCAAATCTCCAGACTTCGTGAGTTCTTGCGTGACGGTGATCTGGTCGGCGGGTTCGTTCCGGTCGTGCAGCCGGACGATGGCCTGCCAGATCAGGCGGTGGGCTGTCGCGTAGAACGACTCGACCCTTAACATCCGCCGCGCCGCGCCAATAGCGTCTTGATCGTTCAGGAGGCAGGCCCCCAGGACGGCCCGCTCAACATCGAGACACTGAGGCGGAAGACGGTCTATGGGGTCCATCCGTGAATCTCTGCCCCGGAGCACCGTGCCATTCCGTCCGGGTGAACCTTGCTGGGCGAATTGCAGATCGGACATTTCAGGTCTCCGTAATGCTTGCCGTTTTGGGATGCTGCGACCAGGAGGTTGCCGTAGTGCTGACAGAACGGGGGGATCTCTTTGGGTTGGGCGGGGTTGCTGAAAGGCCAAACGTGATCGAAGCCACCCGCCTGAAGTTCTGAAAACAATTTCACAATCTCGTTGTAGGCGTCCGGGTTCTCCCGTTTTCGATCCGACAGAAGGGCGTTGACGCTTTTGACGTACCGCCCGAAAGCCTTCCGGGTTGGCACGTGGGGGAAGGTCTCGTCTACCCAGGTTACGAAAGCATCCCCGGTTCCCGGTTTTGGCGTCCGGGTTTTTTTGAGGGGCTGCCTCTCTGTCGGGGGATCGGGAGAGCGAACGGCGATAGCCTGTTCGCCATGTTTTAGATCTAAGTCTTCGTCTAATATTGTAGAGGAGCGTTCTTTGAGCGTTCTTTGAGCGTTCTCAGGCGTGACGTTTAAATTTTCATAAGACATATTATTTACTATTGTTATAAGCGTTCTTTGAGCGTTCTCGGATACTTTTACCCCAACAAAACCAGCTTCTTTCAACCACTTAACTATCTTAAAAATATGACTCTTTGAGGGTTTCTGTGTCCCCTCGTCGTCCACCCATGAGACATCCTCCGCGATTTTGGAATAACTGTATCCTACTACCTCCCCCGACTCCCAAATTGCGTGGAAGCGGAGCCAAAGCCAGACTTTCAGATAAAGGGGTGGCTTAAGCCAAAGTTCACTGTCCTCAATTTCGCGCCGGATAGCTATAAAGCCGGGATCGTTCATTTGCGGCCTCTCCGCCGTGAGAGGGTGAAGGCCCCGTCGGGCGGCGTCCCGTTCGCGCTGATCAGGCGCTCCGGGGCCACAAACAGCCTGAAAAATCAGCCCGCCCGTAGCAACCAAACACCCTGCGGCGCTTGTACGGGCGGGCTTTTGATCCTGCCGGAGGGGGTCTCAGGCAGGAGTACGAAGGCCCTAAAAAAACAAAACGCAGCAGTGGGGTGGGTTTGGTTGCGCTCGTAATTATAGACTTTCAAACTCCAAAAGTCAAGCCCAAAAGAGTTTAAAAATCTGAATTTCCCTTGACATCCCGGAAAAACTTTCCTAAATTCCCCAATGTGTGCGATATGGCACATAAAAACCATCCCACCCAATATGCAGCGTCGCTCCATTCTCATCGACCGGATGCGCTTCCGCCGGGCGGTCTCCGACGGCCTGGCGCTCTACAAGCCGACGTGCGCGATTACGCGAGCCTTCCACCGGGCCCGCGCCCGGATCAAGGCCCTGTTCGGCGGCAACCGGTCTGGAAAAACGCAGTCCGCAGTTGCCGATGTCGTGGCCGAGTTGGAGGGTCGTCACATCCTCCAGCGGTTGGGCCTGCGCCCCCGTCCTCCGGTCCATTGGCGGTGCGTGGGAGTCAACTTCCCGGCGGTCGAGAAAATCCTTATCCCGGCCTTCCGCCGGTGGACCAGCCGGTCGGCGCTCAAGGGTGGAACGTGGTCGGAGGCGTGGAGCGAGCGAAAGCAGACCCTCACCTTCGAGAACGGCTCTACTTGCGAGTTCATGTCCTACGACCAGGACCTCGATGTGTTCGGGGGCGTGGACCGGGACGGGACACTGTTTGACGAGGAGCCGCCGAAGGATATCTGGACCGAGTGCCAGATGCGGCACATCGGCAGAGGGGGCCGGACGGTCCTGGCGATGACGCCGGTCAACGGGATGACGTGGGTTTACGATGACATCTACGAACCCTGGCATCTTGGGACTACGCGGTCTATCGCCTGCTGGTATCTGTCCATCTACGACAACCCCCACCTGTTGCAGGAGGAGATCGAGGAAGTAGCGCGGGGCCTGGACGAGACTGAGCAGCAGATCCGGCTCCATGGCAGGTTTCTTCAGCGGACGGGCCTTGTGTTCAAGGAGTTCCACGACCGGGAGCCGTGGGTCTACAACCCGTTCCAGATGCCGCTTTCGTGGCCCCGGTGGGTACTGATCGATCCCCACCCGCACAAGCCTCACGCGGTCCTGTTTGGGGCGGTGTCGCCCTCCGGCGAACGGTGGGTCTACGACGAAATCTGGCAGGCGTGTGGGATGGAGGACCTGGCGGGGGTGATCCGGGGGAAGTTGGGCGGGATCGAGCCGCAGGACTTCATCGTGGACTCGGCGGCCCTGGGCCAGGACGAGCGCCGGGGCACGACCGTATACGACGAATTAGCCGACAACGGTATCCATTGTTCTCTGGCCTCGAAAGACGTGGACTCGGGTATCATCCGGCTTCGAGCCGCCTTCGAGTGGAACGCCCTGCTGAAACCCGACCGACCGATGGCCTACCGGGTGGAGCCGCCAGCCCTGCCGACGGGAGGTCCGGGGTTGCACATCAGCCGGGATTGCCGGATGGTCCGACACCAGATGGCCCGGTATGTGTGGCCGTCCTACATGACAGCCAGGGCGCGGGAGAACAACGACGCCCCTCGCAGGCCGCGCAAGAAAGACGATGACTTCGTGGATTTGCTGCGCTACTTCGAGGTGGAGGAGCCGCAATATGTGGAAGTCCATCCGTCCGGGGGCCGGGCGGACGACGGCAGCAGGTGGAGGCGGGGGGAGGATGAGGACGAGGATGGTGTGGGGGTGTTCGGAGGGCTGGCGGAGTACGAGACGGACTGGATGGAGGCTTGACAAAATCCCCCAGGAGTTGTCCGTAACCTGACATAGCGCCGTCGCACCTGTTGATTCAGGCCCGGCGAGTCTTTCCTTGCCTTTTTTATTTGTCCTTCGCCCATGAACGCCGCGTTAGCCACCAGAGACACGAACCTGTTCGACGGCCCACTGTCACAGGTTTTGGTCCCCGACTTTCAGCCCCAGGTCGGACAGCCCGATGACATGCAGCAACGGGCGGACCGAGCCATGAAAGCCGCCCGTATTGCGGATCGGGTCAACCAGAACTATGTGCGGGGCGTAGAGTATCGTCAGGACTGGATCAACGACCGAACCATGTCCTACGACTACAAGGAGAACCGGCAGTGGCCCATGACCACGACCGGCCGGGGCAAAAAAAAGGTTCTGGTCACGGTTAACCGGATATTTCCGGCACTCAACCGAATCATGGGATTTATCTCCAAAACCAAAATGTCGGTCAGCATCGAGGGGGTCGGTCCAGAAGACGCCATCCTGGGCAAAATTTTCAACCGCCTGTTCGAGGAGTACGGCCGCAAGGACAGGACCGAATTCAAGTTCTACGAGGCCATCAAGGACAGCCGGACGTGCGGCCTGGGCGTTGCTAAGGAAGTCTGGAATCGCACCCTGGACAGGCCCTACGGGCGTCCCGAGCTCGTCCGCGTCCGCTCCGACGAAATCATTGTCGAGCCGGGGGCGATGGACTTGCAGTACGAGGACTCAGATTGGATCATCCACGAGGTCCGACTGACTCTCGAAAAGGCCCGCGCCAAGTATCCCAACTACGCCGACATAATTGTTCCGGACGCGGACTGGCTGAGGGACACCGGTAAGCCACAATGGTTTTCGACTTACACCGAACACATGGTCGAAAACCGGCGCGGAGGCATCGCCCCGTCGTCGGACCTTGCTCGGGATACGGTCGTTCTCAAAGAGATGTGGTATCGGGACTATCAGAGGATCGTCACCAACCTGGCCCTGCGCAACATTGATGCCATCCTGCCCGGTGCGCCTCAGCCCTTCGACGCTGCCCTTCGACAAAGCTCAGGGCAAGCTCAGGGATCGCCCGAAATCCTGTCCGTGAAGGAGGGCGCGGAAATCCCGGAGGGGGCGGTCGAAGCTTTGGGACTGCAAGAAGACCTCGATTTCGTGGCTATCCCAGACGTGATTGGAAAGGTCCGGGTCGCCACAGTCCTGAACGGAACCCTGATCCACGACCGCCCGTCCCCGTTTGCGCACGAAAAGTTCCCCTTCGTTTTTTTCAAGGCTATCCCCCTTGACAAGTACTCCTACCCCGCAGGCGATGTGATTTTTGCCGTCGAACTCCAGGACATCATCAACAAGCTCTACAGCATCGACGTGGACCAGATGGTCCGGTCCAACTACTCCCCCATCGTGGGCGAAAAAGGGACCCTCGACCCCAAGATGGAGGAAGTCCTGATGAAGTACGGCATGTCGTCTTCCCAACTCCTGATGCTCAAGCGCGGGGCCAAGTTGGATCGCCTGCCCCCTCCGCACGGCATCCAGGAGGGGTTTCTGCTCCTGCTGCGGACGCTATCCAATTCCTTCGATGAGTTGATGGGGTTCTTCGCCATTGACCGTGCAGACACCGACTATCCCACCTCCGGAAAGGGCATGGAGGAGTTGAGGCTGTCGTCGGACGTGTTCCACCAGCCCAAGTCCAACCCCATCCTCCACAGCCTCCTCTGGTGGGCGGACATGCGAGTGAGCAACATGGTTCACCTGATGAAGCAAGAAGTCGCGGTTCGTGTGGACGACAGGCTGAGAAAACAGATCGAGCAGACCGGACATCGGGCCTTTTTGCGGGCAGACCAGACGGGAAACGCCTCTTACGCCCTCAACAAGGCTGGTCGGGACGAGAACATGCGCCCCATCATCCTGAACGACATCGAATCGGGCAAGTACGACCTCAAGGCCACCATCTCCGCCGACTTTGCGGCCACGAAGAGATCCGAGGCGGAAATGGCGATGGGCCTCAAGCGGATGGACATTTACGACGACCAGGCCGTGCTCGACAAGTTAGATGATCCCAACACCGAAGAAATCCTCAAGCGCAAGGACGAAAAGAATTCCCTGCTGCAACTCGGACAGAAAGTGGCCGAAAACCCCGTGGCAATGGCCGTCCTGCAAGATCCTAACCTCCAGGCCGAGATCGAGGCCATGTTGAAGGCCAGGCAGCCCGCGCAGCCCGCGCAGTAAGGAGCCGCTATGTTGAAGTGGAATCGAAAAGTAGACGTGGCTTTCGGCGTGCTGGTCGCCCTGATGATCGCTGTCGTCGCCATGGCGCAGCGCCCTCTTCCGTCCCCGTCCGGCGTGGACCTGGCGGTTTCCGGGCCGAAGGGCGGGACGTTCGTGATGAACACTCGTGACACGAGCCTGACCGAGAGTTTCAAGCTCGTGTCGCAGCAGTCCTTCACACAGATGGCCGTGGCGGACTCGGTGCGGTTCATATCGACCTCCACGGCGGATTCGTCCCGCTTCTGGGTCGTGGGCATCGCCTCCACCGATACCCTGAGAACCACCCGTACGCTGGAAGTGTCCGGGACGGATACTATCCGTGTCCCAGGGGTCAATTTTCGCTACCTGGAAGCGGTCTATGCGGACTCGGAGAGCGCGGGGACCGTGACGTTCCACAGGAAGACCGGCGCTACGACCATCGTGGATCTCTCCGCAAACGACATGTCCGCCGCGCCTGCCCATCATTTTTTCTCTCATCCCGGCGGGGGGCTGTTCGGGTGGGAGGCCAAAGCAGATCCGGAAAGCCCGGTGGTCCACCTTCAGCTTCGGCTTTACCGGGAACACCAGGACGCCGTTCACACCCCGGAGACGGGCTATCTCCTGCTGGACGAGATGTATGTGGGGGGGGCAGCCGTCTATCACCCGCATGTGTCCAAGCAACTCGTGGCAGGGGTCAACGACACGTCCGTCACGTTCTCCGTCGTGGGGACGGAAAAGGTCGGGTACTTCTCCGTCGTGACGGACGTGGGGACCTCGATCACGGCCATGTATATCGACGTGTCTTCCGACCGTTCCAGGTGGAAACAGACCACCGCCATCGACTCCACGACCGGCGTGGATGGGACCACTCAGACCCGCGCTGAGCCTATCCCCGTCGATTCCCTTTACGGCCAGCCCTGGGCGCGGCTGGTCGTCAACAACCGGGGCACGACCGGAGATACGGCCACGGTGGACACCTACATCACCGTCCATCGCAACCCCGGAACCGGGGACCGGGACTACCGGCCCTTCTCGCCCCCGGAGACCTGTCCGCCACATTCCTACGTGGCGGTCTATGCCCGCGCCATAGGCAAAAACGGGCGCGTATTCGTGAGACTGAGGGGGTACGACAACCCCATGTTGAGAAAGTAGTGGCACACCCGCAGCACACTCGCCAACCCACCGGCGCTTTGTCCTGTCCGAAGGGGCATTTTGGCCAATGCCCCGCCGGAGCCGGGAAAGCCAACCGTGCGGCGCGAAAGGAAAGACGACATGGCAAAAAGCGACAGCCACATCGAAATGGTGTCCGACCTGACCCCGGAACAACTTCGGGAGGCGACGGAGCCAAAACCCGTCTTAGTCGGCAACGAGGAGGAGATCGAGAACATCAAAAGGGTGTTCGATACCGAAGTTCTCCCGTCCGACGATCACGAGATCCCGGCCTCGGAGCCCGCCGAGAGACCAGCGGTAACGCCTTCGAAGCCCATCAAGGCCGAGGAGCCGCCCGCCGAGCAGTTCGTAGATGTTGACGGGCAGCAGGTTCCCCTGAGCGAGGTCAGGAACCGTTACAGGTTCTGGAGCGCCACCAACCAGAGGGCCGCGCAGGTTGCGGCGGAAAGGCGAAGGCTGGAGGAGGAGAAAGCAGGGTTCGAGCGCGGAGTCAAGGCCGATCTTGCCCTCCTGAAAGAGCGCATCCCTCCCTTGCCCCCGCTCTCGCCGGAGCCGATCAAGCTGGACCTGTCCGACGTGCCGGACGTGGACAATACCACCCTGGAGGGACAGGAGAAGATGAAGGACTGGGTCGTGCAGGTGGCGACGAAAGCCGCTACCGCTGCGCGAGAGGAAGCCCTGGCACAGACCCGGAAGCTCCCGGAACCCTCGCCCGCATCTTCTGAGCCCCAGCCCCCTGCGTCGTCGGTGGATCCGGATCCCGTGCTCACCTACAACGCGGCCATCGGGGGGCAGTTCAGGTCTCCCGATGTCCTTGCGCTGTTGGGCATCGATGAAGCAAAGGCGCAGGCGTATCTTGAACACATCGACCAGAAATTTACCCCCACCAGCCCGGACGGGCGATGGACACTGGGAGAGGTTCAGGTTTTGGCAAGGAGGTTTCAGGACATGGAACGGGAAGATCAGGCGCGGGCGGCGCAGGCGGCCCAGCAGAGGAAGGCGGACACGATCAAGAAGGCCGCGGACGCCAGCGACGTTGTGCGCGGCGGGGGAAGCCCCGCCGGGCGGTCGCTCAGAATCAGCGACGTTCTTTCCATGTCGGAGGAGGACAAGCGCCGGAAGATCGTCGGCCCGATGAAGGGTCGGGGCGGCCCGGCGGCTTACGGAACCGGCCCCCTCTACAAGACGTGGGAGGAACTCGAAAACATCACCACATAGGCGGGGCAAGCAGGGCCATCCCATAGTCCCCGCCGCAGAAAAGAGGTTTCGACATGGCGGCTACGATTCTCACCGGCAACAACAATGCCATCAGAATTCCCGACACCATCATGCACCACGAGGTCTACGCCCAGCTGTTCTGGCGGGAGGCGGGGCTGATGGGCATGGATGTCGGGAATGAAAACTCCCTGGTGGGCAATAAGGCATACTACCCCATCGTGGAGAAGGAGGAGTTCAGGAAGAACCGGGGCAAAGGAGGCGACACCATCCGTATGCGGTTGGCCCGGAAGTTGGCCAATAACCCGACGTTTGAGGGCACGGACCCGACCGGAAGCATGGAGGAGCAGTCCTTCGACTACTACGACGCCTTGATCGGCGTGGTCCGGCATCAGACCGTACTCAACGAGGCCCGCGTGTCTCAGGGGCGCGTGAACTTCAACGTGCTCAAGGAGAACATGGAGGCCCTGGGCAGGCACGGAAAGGAACAGGTCGAGGACGACATCACCCGCGCCTTTCTCTACGGGTATTCTCGGTCCCTGGCGCAGGCCGATAGCGTCGGGAACACCCTCAAGACGCAGGTGAAGCATCCCAACTGGTACTACGCCAGCGGGGAGGCGAAGGGATGGACTGCGGACAAGGAAGCCACCTGCAACAACAGCCTTTACAAGTTCGGCACGTCGGTCATCAACCGTATGAAGGTCATCATGCGGGCCAAGAACTTCGTGCCTGCCAGCTGGAAGGGGAAAGAGGACTTCATCTGTGTCTGCACCGAAGAGCAGCTTCAAGATCTTTTTGAGGATCCGCGCTGGCAGTCCAACGCGGAGAGGGCTGCGCCCAGGGGGGACGACAATCCCCTGTGGGGGGGCATCCCGGCGGGCGGGCGCTATAACGGGGTCTTCATCTTCAGCTACAACCGGCTGTCGGCGTTCAAGGCGAACTTGGACAGCGTGGCCGGTGGGGAGAACATCCACCGTGCCATTTTCACCGGGGCGCACGCCATCGCCTTCGGCCTGGACGGAGAAACCAAGTACACGACCTTGCGCGAGGACCAGCTTCAGTCCCGCGAGGGGCGGGGCTACGAGGCTGTCTATGGCGCGTCCCGCCTGGACTGGACCACTGTTGGAAATCAGTCGTCCCTTATCTGCTCCACCAACACTAACACCGTTATTTGATAGGAGGTGATCCAAAGTGAGGAAGTTTCTTGGCAGTACGTTTGTGCTGACGGTGATCCTGGCGATTGCGGCACTCTCCATGGCCCAGCAGCGGCAGGCGTCATCGGGCGCGGGGCCGGCTTTTACCGAGGGCGTGGCGCTCTTTGACTCGCTCAAGTCCATCACCGGCTCGATGGGCAAGTCCGGCTCGGCGTGGTTTGTCCCCGCCAAGATGGGCCTGTTCAAGATCGTCGGGGCTGGAAACGACACCAGCGCCCCCATCCCGGCCATCAACGCGATCTTGGACGGGTTCGTGGTCAGCCATAGGGGGACGGGCACGGCCTCTGTGGGTTCGACCACGGTGGGCATCTGGCTTCAGGGGGCGACCTCCCCCACACCGTTCAAGGGGACACAGTGGTTCGACATCACCCTCCTGGACACCTTCTCCCAGGTCACGGATACGACCACCGTCGCGTACAGGCTCTCCAAAGGGCTGATCCGGGGCGCGGCCGGAGACACCATTGGGCGGGGAGTTCCGTACTGGCGGATCCGGTTCAATGGGGCCGGTACCTCAGCGGACTCGTCCTGGTTGACCTTCTCGCCCGTCATCCGGTATCCCCACACACAGGTCAAGTAGGGGAGATCGGTCCGCCTCAACATCGGAGACGCCCCGCCTTCTTGCGGGGCGGGGCGTTTCTTCAAACTCAAGGGATATTTGTTGTGCTTCTCGAATACATAGGACCACAGGACAGAATCAGCATCTTGCGCCGGGGGGTCCCCCTGACGTGGGAACCCCAGGAGCGGCACGGGGGCGCGAAGGTCCTGGACGTGACGGACCCCGACATAGTGCGGGAACTGATGCTCTCGCGGGCGGGTACCCCCTCGCAACCACAGTTCAGGGTTTTTTGGGTGGAGGCGCTGCGCGACCCGGAGTTCGTCCGTTACATCGTCCGCAACCCGATCTCCGCCCGTTATGTCCTGGACCACCCAGACGAGTTTCCCGAAACCCCGGAGGCCATTGCGGACGAGGTGCGGCAGGCGTCCGAGGCCCGCATCCGGGCGTGGGCCGCTCAGTTGGCGATCCCGGCCCACCCACAGGCTTCAATTTTGGCCCTGTCCGAACTCATTCTCTCCCACTACAGGCGAGAGAACGCCCCGACACAACCCTCTCCGCCTCCGCCTGCGGTCAAAAAGCGGGGGCCGAAACCCAAAGCGAAGTAGCACCCGGAGCCGCCCGTGGCCGGAACCACCATCTACTCCACCGTGGACGACGTGTTCGACGCCGCTGAAATCTCCCTGCAATTGGAGGGCATCGGCACGTTTCGGACCCTGTTCATGACCTGGATCAACGAGGGCCAGCTTGAGATCGGGCATATTCTGCGGGAGAACGGACTTGCATATGAGGCCCTGCGGACTGCCGGTCAATCCGGGTCGTCCGGGGCCATCGGCGCACTGACGGCGGGGGAGGAGGACTACTCCTTTGTGTCCCGGATTTCGGCCATTGACCTGGATACCGTGCGGGACGACAAAAACTCCATCACTCACCGCAAGGACTTCGAGATTCGGGCGATGGACCGGGCCTGGGACAACACCGGCCAGATCGTCCATTTCACCCTCCGGCCCAACGCCTTCAAGTTCTGGCGCGTCCCGGACGCAACCTACATCGCGGCTCACCCGGTCATCTACTTCGACTACTTCGCCAGGCTGAACAAGTTCACCCTCGAAACGGACCCTCTCACGCAGTACTATGAGGACGACCGACTGGTCCTGCAAAAGTACATCGAATACCGGGGCTACCAGCAGGCCGATGATACGCGGGAGGACCGGGCGCTGGCGATGTTTCGGGACATGGTGATGTCGATGGGGAGTTCGGGGAACTACCAGGGCATCGGTGGGCCGCCTACCGAGATCGGCCTGGGGCCGTATTTCGACTACGGAGAGGGTGAATGGTAACGGGCGATGCCGAATCTCGAATGGTGGCTCACGCAGGCCCCGGACCTCTATGTGGACCGGATCGACCACTCCTCCGAGATCTGGCCCTATCTCAACAACTCCGGTTCCGCGATCAACAAGGGCGCTCCCTGCTGTCTGCTGGTGTCCGGCTTCAACGGCATCGACGCGGGTATCCCGGCCGCGAACAACTTGGCCTTGTTCCGGGGCGTCTGGATCGGGACGATCATCAACGGGGCGCTGTCCAACATCCCTAACGGCGAGTATGGCCTGGTTCAACACTGGGGAATGGTCCAGGACGACCAGCAGGTCGGCGCGGCGCGGGTGTTGGGGGCTGCCGGGATCAACGCGGCGGGCGTGATTCTACAGTTTTTGGCGGGCAACGATTACTTCGAGATATCAGACCTCATCGCGGAGGAGGTAATTATGTCTGGGGAAGCCTACACGACGGCGAGCGTGGCGCTCAAGAAGGTTTGGATGAAAGGGTGAAAGATGAGACGACTTCTGGTTCTCCCTCTCCTGCTGATCGGTTGCGGTACCCCGGAAACGGCCTCCGTCGAGGCTCTGACTCCCTCCCCTGAGCAGATCGCCTACGACAACGCCCTGCGGCTGGCCGACCGATCCGGGCATGTCTTCGAGGCCGTAAAACCCCCGACAGTCCGGGCCATCGCGGATCTCGTGGCCCTGTCGAAGGTCCGACCTCTGGCGGCCCCTGAGAAGTTGCGCCTCTCCCGCCTGAACGACCTGCGCAAGCTGACTGACGGGTGGGTGGGCGTTCACAACGCCTATCTGGACATCCTGGGGGCTATCGCCTATTTCCAGGAGAAATCTACGAGGGACGACAGAGACGAGGCGAGGCTGGCGCAACTGCTAAAGGGGTTGCCCCGGAACAACCGAAACCTGGAGGACACGATGGAGCGAGTCCTTCTGGCGTGTAGGGAACTCAACCTCAAAGTGGAGGTGTTTTAAGGTGGACCCCCGACAGGAAAAGGCCATTCGGCGCATCATGGCGAATGCCACGGAGAACATCATCGCCATCCTCAACATCTCCCCGGAGCGCCTGCCTGCTAAGATAGACGAGACGGTCACGGAGGCCCTGGAGAAGGAGGGCGTGACAGAGGGCGACATCGGGGAGGCGCTGAGAAAATGAAGTCCCCCTTCTGGCCCTTCTACATGGCTCCTTACGTGTGGGGCGCGGCCCTGGCCCTGTTTCTGATCTCCCACGACTTCATCCATGGCGTGGTGGTTTGTCAACATCTGGATAGGGAGTACTGGGACCCCACGATCGGGGTGCTGGATGAACCTTGCGGCTTTCGAGTTCTGAATTGGGGGACGCAGGGGTTCTTCGGGCTGCTGGTCCTGGCTATCGTCGCGGGGTTTGGCGATGAGGATGGGACAGAGGAGTCAACTACCCCGTCCAAAGGACGGGGCTTGTAGCTGACGATGTGGTGAGGTGACGCATGGCATCCCGGCAGATCCCGGTCATCTACCGGGGTTGGGAAGGCGGACTCAATGACTCCAAGAACCTCCTGGCCCTGCGTGACAACGAGCTTGCGGACATCCGAAACTTCTACGTGGCTCGCGACGGCCACGTGAGACGCCGGGCTGGGCAAGACGCCGTCTATGCCTCCTCGTTTCAGTCCTCGGAACCCGCGCACGGCCTGGCGCAGGTCCGTTTAGGCGGGACCCGCTACCTGGTCACGACCTACGGGACGGCCATCCAGAAAGACAACACCGGGGCCATCACGGGCACGGCCAGCCTCACGGCGGGGCAGGACAAG
>C687J35021_10001352_pt1 | contig 18515 bp, 20 predicted proteins | sample RifCSPhighO2_12_FD_35021 | JGI IMG/M metagenome (IMG submission 35021)
GAAATATCATGCACGTGTGGCAGTATTAAATAAATTTACGGAATTAGGCCGACCTCATACCCGAGTTGTGTCTTAAATTTGACTAGCTCAGAGTAGCTTTAATTTTAAATCTTTGTGCAACAAAGCCCCCTAGCGGCTACACTGTCTGTTGTACCAGCAGTACCTGTTGCAGGAATGGCATTAATCTTAGGTATTGATCGCTTTATGTCAGAATGCCGTGCATTAACCAATCTTGTAGGAAATGCTTGCGCAACAATCGTTGTTGCTCGTTGGGATAATGCTTTGGAGAAAGATGTACTAGATGAAGTTTTAAATAAACCAAAATCATCTTAATCTCTAATTTATTCAGACCCTTGAATAAATATATATTCAAGGGTTTTTTACATCTATTAATCTTCTAAAAGACTTCTTAACATCCATGCAGTTTTTTCATGTACTTCAAGTCTTTGTGTAACTAAATCTGCTGATGGCTGATCGTTTACCTCATCGACAATTGGAAAAATCCCTCTTGCTGTTTTTGCAACAGTTTCGTGAGCATTCACTAATAAACCAACCATTTCTTGTGCTTTTGGAACACCCTCTACTTCCTTGATTGCTGTCAATTTAGCAAACTGTTTGTACGTACCAGGGGCAGGGAAACCTAATGCTCTAATACGTTCTGCTATAGTATCTAAAGCATTCCATTGTTCAGTATACTGATCCATAAACATGTTATGTAAACTATTAAACTGGGGCCCTGTAACATTCCAGTGAAAATTATGCGTCATTAAATATAAGGTATAACTATCTGCAAGTAGTTTTGACAGGCCAGAAACAATTTTTTCTCGATCATTATGCGAAATACCGATATCAATCTTTATTGCTTTTACTTCTTTTTTAGGACTAGCCATGAATCTCTTCCTTTTGTAATAAGTACATGATTTTAAAAAATGAGAACCAAATGAATGTAGAGCTTAACTATTAAGACTATATATGAACCTACTCAGAAAGCAATTACGAGTAAAAAATTACCATTTTAAAAAATTGTCTATATCATTCCTAATGACTGTTAATTTCGATCTTAGTTATTGTGCATATAAAAATTGTATATTTAACATCCAACTAAAAAATAATTTTAGAAAACTTGTCAAATCCAAAATTAGAAGTAACTTATTGCTTTTTTTATTGAAATTTACTTCACACACTAAAAACTCTTGTGTTTTCACATAAATTTCACTATCTGAGAACTATTTTAGCTGGAAAGTAATAGTTGCAAGTTTCTAAATTCTTAAAATACAGAGGTATCGTTAAATGGCTATAGAATTTGTTTCCAAATCAAAGTTACCTACTGCATTTGGTGATTTTGAAATTATAGCATTTCAAGATCAAAGTACTGGTGAAGAACATATCGCTCTTGCTAAAGGGATGAATGCCGCTCCCAATCAACCTGTATTGGTCAGAATACATTCAGAATGCTTAACAGGTGATGCTTTTGGATCACTCAAATGTGATTGTGGTCCACAATTACACTCAACCATGAAAATGATTAATGATGCAGGTCAAGGAGTCATTTTATACTTACGCCAAGAAGGTCGCGGCATAGGACTAACAAATAAAATTCGAGCTTACGCACTTCAAGATCAAGGACATGATACTCTTGACGCCAATTTATTATTAAATTTACCAGCAGATGCTCGTAAATATGATATGTGTACCATTATGTTAGATTATTTAAAAATAAAGAATGTAAAACTCATTACAAATAATCCCCTTAAAATTAAATCTTTAACTGATTTAGGAATTAATGTTGTTGAACGTATTCCTTTAAAAGTTGGTTTAAATATCTTTAACAAAGCTTATCTAGAAACAAAGCAAAAACGCATGTCACATCTGTATGATAATAGTGATTTCTAAAAAGCGATCACTTTCGGTAAAAAATCACAGACAAAGTTCCATCTCCCTTATGGGAGAGGGTTTTATCACATATAGTTCTTGATAAATTAACTTTAAATATACGGATTAAAGAAACAGGATATTATTTATCTTCTCTAAGTATTTTCGAAAAAGCTGTGACTTTTTCTAAAGTCGCACTCATCCCCTTATTAAAAAAAGTATCAACGAATGCTGAACCGATAATAATCAAATCTACTTTATTGGCTAAGGCTTTAACATGACTTTCATTTTTGATCCCAAAGCCAATTGCAACTGGAATATTAAAAATAGGCTTGATTTCAGCAATCTTTTTCTCAAGATTAGACAGATTGAAGTCTCCTCCTGTTAATCCATTTTCTGCAACATGATATAAAAACCCTGTCGCGCGCGCTGAAATTTGCTCTAACCTTTCAACTGGGGTCGTCGGCGCGGTCATTGCAATTAAATGCATATTTTTTTCATTTAATTGCACCTCAAATTTTTCTCGATATCCATATGGAGCATCTAAAATCAATATTCCATCTATAAGATTCTCTGTTTCGGCGATAAGTGTCTCGAAACCATATTGCATCATCGGATTTAAATAAGTCATGAAAATTATTGGTGTTTTTTCATCATGTAGCCTGATTGCTTTTACCAACTTAATGGTCTGTTTTACCGTTTGACCTGCACCTAAAGCCCTAAGATGCGCTGCCTGAATGATCTCTCCATCTGCCACTGGATCTGAAAATGGAATGCCAACTTCAATAATGTCAGCTCCAGCTTGACCTAATTGGCTCAACAGACGACAACTTTCTGCAAAATTAGGATCTCCAGCAGTAAAATAACAGACCAGACCACTTCGATTTTCCAGTTTCAATTGCTCTAATTTTTGATCTAGACGGTTCATGCTGTAGCTCCTGCAAGATATTTTTTGACCGTGTTTAAGTCTTTGTCACCTCTGCCGCTTAAATTGACAATAATGATCTGTTCTGGCTGCATTTCTTGAGCAAGTTGAATCGCATATGCAATCGCATGGGAACTCTCAAGCGCAGGAATAATGCCCTCCTGTTGGCTTAAAAGCTGAAATGCATTTACGGCTTCTTGGTCGGTTATAGCCGTGTATGTCACGCGTCCAGTTTCAAACAGAAGGCCATGTTCAGGGCCGATACCAGGATAATCTAAGCCAGCTGATATAGAGTGCCCTTCTAAAATCTGCCCATCTAAATCTTGTAATAAATAGGTTAAATTGCCATGCAGCACACCAACTTGACCTTTGCAAATAGAGGCGGCATGTTCACCAGTATGTGTTCCTTTTCCCCCCGCCTCAACGCCAAACATTTTGACATTTGGGTCTTCTAGAAAAGGATGCATCAACCCTAATGCATTTGATCCACCACCAACACAAGCAACCAAGGCATCGGGCAGTTTATTTTCTTTGAGGAGTATTTGGTTTCTGGCTTCTAAACCAATAATTTTCTGAAATTCTCTGACCATGGTGGGATATGGATGAGGGCCAGCACCCGTACCCAACAGGTAATAGGTTGTATCCACATGATGAATCCAGTCACGTAATGCTTCATTCATGGCATCTTTTAAAGTCCCACGACCTTTTTGAACACTTCTGACTTCAGCACCGAGTAATTTCATACGTTCAACATTCATTTGTTGGCGCTGAATATCTGTTTCTCCCATAAAAATGGTACATTTCATCTTAAACAGTGCGCAAACCGTTGCTGTTGCAACACCATGTTGTCCAGCACCCGTTTCTGCAATGATTCTGGTTTTCCCCATAAATTTAGCCAATAAGATTTGCCCAACACAATTATTGATCTTATGCGCACCCGTATGGTTCAAATCTTCTCGCTTGAGATAGATTCGAGCGCCTCCCGCATAAGCTGTTAGATTTTTTGCATAAAATAGAGGACTAGGACGACCAACAAAGTCCGTTAAGATGTGTTGATATTCAGCCCAAAATTCAGGTTTATGCCGAATTGTATTAAAGGCTTGCTCTAATTCTTGAAGTGCGGGCATTAAGCTTTCTGGCATGTAACATCCGCCAAATTTACCAAAAAATCCCAATTCATCAGGACCATTACCTGTATAAGGGGTTGTCATCTCATATCTCTTTTACTATCAAAACTTGTTTGATCTTAAAATATTTTCATTTTTCTGATAATTGATATATTTTGAGCTTATGGTGTTAGAAAATTTTACAACATGAAACGTAGAACATTGCCTCCCCTTAATGCTTTAAAAGCATTTGAAGCCGTCGCCAGAAATAAAAGTTTCAGCTTAGCTGCGGAAGAATTGTGTGTCACCCATAGTGCGATTAGCCATCAAATAAAACAGCTAGAAGAATGGTTAGATAAAAAATTGTTTATTCGAAATTCCTCGACCATCTCTCTGACGGCGGACGCCGAAGAATTATCTCGAGTTTGTACGCATCTTTTTAATAATTTAGAACAATGCATCTTTGAATTAACAAATAAAACATCAGAGGTAGAAGTTGTCATAGGCGCTTCTCATAGTTTTATGGCAAATTGGCTGATTCCCCGATTAGAAAAACTCGAAGTCATTTATCCCAATATCCATATCAGATTAATGACATGTAATGACTTAAAATTGTTAGAAAAAGAGAAAGTTGACATATTGATCAATAGCATCAATGAGAATCATATGCTTCCCAACTTTTTGAATAAATATCTTTTATTTCCCGATAACATGGGGCCTATTTGTAATCGTGAAATAAATCCGCTTCATACAAAAAATGATCTTTTAAATTATCCATTACTTCATACCCACTCAAATAAAAATGCATGGCATACATGGTTTGATCAGTCTAAGATTAACTTTTCCCCAAAAGCGAATGATCGTTATTTTGATCGTCTCAATTTAATGATAGAGGCGGCTGTTTCAGGGTTAGGAATTGCGATAGCCCCTCAAATTTTAGTAGAAAAAGAAATATTAAATGGAAGAGTCATTGCACCTTTTGGTTTTATCTATTGTGACTATAATTTTTATGCAATGGTCAGAAAAAATAATGAGAATCGTGATGTCATGAATATCATTGATTGGTTAATGGCTGAGGAAAAAAGAAAGTGAAATTTAATCCTTAATCATTAAAATTCTATTCAATGTACTGTCTTTAGCATCTATCTTCACATTCTGTTCACCTTAACTCACCTAAAGTGTAAAAATAAACTGTGAAGATGGACAGTAAACATGAATCAAGTCAAAACGTTAATGGCAATTGCCTTATCCTTACCCGTACTTTTCCTGTCAGGATGTAAAAGTGTTCCTCGTTATTCCTCTGATTATGCAAATGCCAGAGCAAGTATTCAGGGAATACCCTTAGATGATGCAAAAGCACTAGAAATCGGCACCCGCTTCACTTCGGCATTTAATACCTTGGGCACACCTAAATTCGTTGAAAATGCTGGAGCACTGTATGCAGATCAGCTGTTCATTAACGATACCCTATCGCAATTTTCATCGCGTAAAAAACTGCTTGAACATTTCCACGGTATGAACCAGCGAGTGAGTAATGTAACTGTCAGTCTATTAAATACTTCATATCATCAAGACTCTGCCTATGTACATTGGCATATGGTTTATGATTTTAAAATGTTCGGGAAGACACGAACAATGGATTCATTTGGAATCAGTGAAATAAAGGTCAATCCAAACCATCAGATTATTTTCCAACAAGACTTCTGGGATCCCGCCAATGGTTTGTATCGTTCTTTGCCTTATGTAGGAGGAACCTATTCATGGGTACTGCCTTTCAAAAAGTAGGAATCAGTACGGCGTTACTAATAGCATGTGGCTTCAGTCCATGGGTGCAGGCCCAAAGCTTAAACGCTTGTGGACAAGGCCCGCTCATGGTGGGACAAAAACAGGTCGGTGTGGCCAGTTACTTTGCGCAAAACTGTAATCAGCCTTGGCAAGGCCAAAACATGCAGATAGATTTTACCTATACGCAGAATATTCCAGAATGGGCATTCAAACGTGCAGCCACACATCTACTCAAACGTAATATCAAAGATCAAAAGATTCAGGCTGTTTTCAATCCAATCACCGATCTGTATCGTCCAGTGAACTCAGGAGATCTATACCAACTAAAATATAGCCATGCCACACACACATTAAGCCTATACTTAAACCAGAAACTACAGGGACAACTCCAGAACCCATTAGCCCAGCAATATTTTAATATATGGCTAGGTCCTCAGCCATTTAGTGCTAAATTAAAACAGCAATTAATAAAGTAGTCTCTACAGTTATGTCTAAACATTTTATTTTGATGGTCGAAGATCATTACGAACTGGCATCTACCTTATGCGAGTTTCTAGAAGAGCATGGTTTTGTGGTCGATCATGCTCGAAACCTAAATGCTGCACGCCAATTGCTCAAGCAGCAACGCTATCATATTTTACTTTTAGATATTAACTTACCTGATGGTTCGGGTTATGAACTATGTGAATGGCTACGAAATAAAGAAGCTATGGACCTCCCTGTGCTGATGCTCACCGCACGCGATACGTTGAATGACAAACTCAAAGGTTTCAATTCAGGCACGGATGATTATCTAGTCAAGCCATTTGACTTTAATGAGCTGGTGGTTCGAGTCAAAGCTTTGATCAAGCGCTCACTGGGTGAAGTCTCCTCTGGCCGTCTTCAAATTCATGATCTTATTCTGGATCCGGCAACACAGCAACTGACTCGTGCAGGACAACCCATTGAACTGCCTCCCATTCAGTTCAAACTGCTCAAACTACTGATGCGTCATTCGCCTAAAGTCCTGACTAAACAGGAAATTATGATAGAGCTTTGGGGGGATGAAGAGCCTGAAAGCGATGCCCTACGTAGTCATATTTATAATCTGCGTAAAATGGTCGATAAGCCTTTTGAGCAAAAGCTAATTCATACCATATCTGGTGTAGGGTTAAAGATCACTTTAGAAGCCCAGCCTTAATTTAAATACACGACGACAATCAGTCCAGTCGTCATCGCCAGATGAACATCCTGATGGGTATTGAGATAATACTGCCGATCAAACAATTCCACTCGCCAGCCAAGCTGCTTGCACAACTTCTGTACCAATTGCAGCCCAATGCCATGACCTTTGATCTCTAATTGCAATTGCTGCCCCGACAGTTCTTGCACCTTTGAGTTATTCGGTAAAGGAATGCCGACACCATTATCTGCAATCAATACTGTATTTTTTTGCAAAATGACATCAATTTCTGTGCCTTGTGAATAATTCAGTGCATTCCGCAAAATATTCCCAAATACCATTTTTGTCATCGATGGGTAAAGTTTACGTCGCTGTTCGTCTAGATCTTTTTGAAAATTTATCCGCATGCCTTTGTTATGGCTAACACTATCTAGATCCTGAATTAAATTTTCCAGACATTCAGAAAGCATAGTCGGTTCAGTAGTTAAAGTATCGGTGGTGTTGCGTGCGATAGCCAGTAGTGTGTCCACTAATAGTTGCATGTCTTCAATGGTGTTATTCAAGCGAGTAAATGATTTGTTGTCGCCATAGCGTGCCTGACACAGCTGCACATTGCCTTTTAGAATGGTCAGTGGCGTGCGCAGTTCATGGCTGACATCCCCGGTAAATTCACGCTCACGCTGAATAAACTCGCTTAATACCTGATGATATTTTTCTAACGCCTGCTTCAGATATTCCGCTTCTAGATTGGAATCGGTACGGATGTCCTGAAACGGCGAAGCCTGATTTTTATAGTCTTCCCAATCAATATGTTCCAGTGCGTTGGCAAGCCTGGTAATGGGAGAAAAATAGCGCCGAGCACGACGATTCCACCACCATAACATACTATAAAGTACAAACAAGCTGACCATCAGTGGTGCCAGACCAAACAGCCAGACCAGTTTATTGACATTGCTTTCGCCAAAAACCAACAGTACATGCTGCCCGTCTTTTTCACCATACACGGTCATGCGTTCCTTGCCATCGACAAAATGCAGATTCACCCCTTGCTCAAGCTGCATAGTCTTAAATTGGGGTGGTGGCACAGTGTTCCAGCGGTAACCATACAGATTTTTGGTGTCGGGCAATTCTGCGGCAGGATTACGTTCTAATCGTTGCCAGTAGTGAGACATTTCCTGTTCTAGCGCTGTTCTGAGCAAAGACCCTTTAATCACCCAAGCACTGAAGCCAATCCCAATCACCACGGACAGGGCAATGAATCCGATTTGCAGCCAGTAGTATCGGTTAAACACCTCACCCAGAGGATGATCACGTTTATCCCTAAACAGCTTTAACATTGATGCATTCCCCGCTGGCCAATCCCACTGTTCAATTATACGGCTTTCTTCTTTAACAGAAAGTGGCCAATGACCCACTCGCGTCCATGGTCATAACCAAATAGCTCGGCACAGGCCATAAAGAAAATCCGCCAGCGCTGCCACCAGATTGCGGCATCCGCGCCATAAGTTTTTTCGAACAAGGGCTTTAGCTCGGCCTGTTTAGCATCCATATTTTCTAGCCAAGCATTTGCGGTACGTTCATACTGCGTACCCGCCCATTGCCAGTGCTGTTCTAGCTGTAAATGCTGCTGAAAATGTAGGAAAGTTGAGGCTGCTGGCATCAAACCACCACTAAAGAAATATTGCGACATCCAGTCAAACTCATTTTTGACTTCAAACGGGTAATGCAAGAAACGATGACAGAAAATATGACACCACAATAAGCCATCTGGTTTGAGCCAAATACTGATATTTTCAAATAGTTTTTGATAGTTACGCACGTGCTCAAACATCTCCACTGACACCACACGGTCAAAAGAGGCAGGTTCAAGTTGCAACACATTGACATCACAAGTGATCACATTAAGGTTATCCAGTTTTTTTAAACGGGCTTGTTCCTGAATATACTCGCGCTGCGTTGAAGAATTTGACACGACTGTAATACGGGCCGTTGGATAATGCTCGGCCATATATAGACTTAAAGAACCCCAACCGCAGCCAATTTCCAAAATATCCTGCCCGTCTTTCAGTTGTGCTCGCTGGCAGTAGCAAGCAAGAGCTGCTTCTTCGGCTTGGTTTAGCGTCGTATCGGCATGTTTAAATAGACTCGCGCTATATTTCAAACGCTTACCGAGTACTGCCTGAAAAAATGCGGTCGGCAGTTCATAATGCTGCTCATTGGCTTTGTCTGTCTCAATAGCAATTTCGCTGTTTTTCAGCATGGTCAGCACATCCATATAGCGCTGCGCTGCCAACGCGGGGTTAAACCGACCTTCTTGTGCCAAACGTTTTTTGCTTAAAGTACGAATGCCTGCACGAATCACTGAGTCTGGCACCTTGCCATTTTCGATCAGTTCTAAGGTTTTTTGAATCATAAAGTCCATGTATTTACCTACTCTTTGGGTGGCCACGGAATAAACATTGAAGTTCGTCGTTGATAGTCTTTATAGTTGTCGCCGCGATGTGCCAGCGCCTGTTTTTCACTAAAGGGAATACCTGTAAAGTAGTACAGGAATAGCCACATCAGCAGTGGATATATCCATAATTCATAGCATTCTGCTGCCAAACCGAGCACTGGATAGGCAAACCAATGTAGCCATTCAAAAAAATAATTCGGATGGCGCGAGTATTTCCACAAGCCCTGATCCATGGTTTTACCTTGATTCTGTGGATCTAGCTTAAAACGGTAAAGTTGCTGATCAGCAGTGCTTTCACCTATCAAAGCCAAGAGCATGATCATACCCGCCACAATAACAGTGACCAAAGTCCAGTCATTCCATTGCTCGGTCGAGATACTTAACAACTTCAGCATTGGGTAGGAAAACAGCACCACCAGCCCGGCCTGAAACATAAAAAAGGCCAGAAAACCGAGATGCTGATAATCCGCCATCGCTCGGCGCATGTTGGCATAACGCGTGTCTTCTTGGGTTTCATTAGCATAGCGCCGTAACAGATGCCAAGTCAGTCGTGAAAACCAGATCCCACTCGCCAGTCCCAGAAATAACCGAACCAACATCGGCGCACTGTCAATCACCCAAGCTGCAATCATCACATTGAGGGCAATACTGAAACTCCAGGCGACATCGACCAGCCCTGCTCTGCGGTTATAGGTCACCAACACCCAGCTACAGAGCATGATGAAGACATTGAGCAAAAATAAATCTAGCAGCATGTCGCCCTCCTGTTTTATTTCTGCTTAGTAAGCACTGGCTTCAAACAGCAAATGAACATCGCTGATCACACCTTCGCGGAAGCCACCTTCGCAATAACACAGATAAAAATCCCACATGCGGATAAAGCGCTCATCAAAACCAAGTTGCAACACCCGATCACGTTTCTCCAGAAAACGCTGGCGCCAACACTTCAAGGTTTGTGCATAGCTTTGACCAATATCTTCCAGATGTTTGAGACGAAGTTTTTGCTCAGAAGCCGTTTGCGTCATCACACTGATACATGGAATAAAACTACCGGGGAAAATATAACGCTTAATGTAATCCACCGTATTTAAAGCTTTAACATAGCGTGCATCTTCAATGGTAATCGCCTGTATCAACGCTAGACCATTCGGCTTAAGGAGCTCGCGGCATTTTTGGAAATAAGTTGGTAAATATTGTTCACCCACTGCTTCAATCATTTCAATCGACACAAGCTTGTCGTATTTGCCTTCTAGTAAACGGTAGTCCTGAAGTTGTACAGACACCCGATGAGACAGCCCTGCTTCAGCAACTCGGGCGAGTGCTTCATCGTACTGAGCTTTGGAAATGGTAATGGTGGTGACCTTGCAGCCATAATGCTGAGCCGCATAAATGGCAAAGCCTCCCCAGCCGCTGCCAATTTCAACCAAATGGTCCATCGGTTGCAATTGAAGTTTTTGGCAGATCAGTTCTTTTTTATAATCTGAAGCTTGTTCCAAGCTCATACAGGGTTCTTTAAACACCGCACTGGAATACATCATGCTGGAATCTAAGAACAATTTAAAAAAATCATTGCTCAAGTCATAATGCTCAGCAATATTCTGACGACTCCCATCAATCGAATTCTTGCGGGATTTATACCAAGCCTTAAGTGCCAACTGGCTAGCTTTTGCCACCATATTTTGATTCATCCGATCAAGCACATCACGATTACGTGCTAGAATACGAATTACGTTGACCAGATCTTCACTGCTCCAGTAACCACGAATAAAGCCTTCTGCTGCCCCCAATACACCATTACGGAACAGCAAATCGATAAGGCGTTGGTCGTGAACTTGAATTACTGCATGCAAGTCACTGCAATTTTCCCCGACTAGACCATTCCAGATACCTTTAAATATTAGCTGACCATGACGCAATTTCAGCATATGGCGTAGGACTATCGGCAGTTCGGTATGCTCTCCCATTAACAGTGTTTTCATAGTCATGTCTTTCCTTTTTCTTTTTTAGGATGCCGATAAAACGGAATTTTCTTTTTCCATAAGCGCAAAGCATGTAGATAAATCCCGCTCACCATCCTAAAGGGCTCAAGAACTTTTAATACAGCATATCGATGTTGCTGTGAAGGAAGTGTGATGGCTTGCAGCTTAAATTTCATCGTGGCATCAAATTGCAATATTTCTTGTTCAAACAGCTGCATGTGAACCACGTTCTGATGATCAGAGAAGCTGAAGCGCCAACGATAATCCAGTGACATCGGCATGAATGGTGACACATGAAAGGCCTTTTTAAAGTCAAACTGGTGGCTCTGGTAAGGCGTATGTTTAGTTACATTGTGCCGACAATCGTGAATGTATACCTGACGTTCATTCCACGGTGTATTGGTGATTTCACTCAGTATAAAAATCAGTTGATCGGTCGTATCAAAGATCAAATAAAACACCACAGAATTAAAACGAAAGCCGAGTGTACGCGGCAGAGCCAAGACCCGGATGGACGCGGCATGCGCTAATAGGTAGTTTTCCCGCTTGATCAGCAGACGTGCGACCTTCTGCCGAATCGAACCATATTCCATGTTCAGAAAGTCACGTTCATCCAAGGTCAATAAATTCCAGCGACTAGAAGACCAAAGCCAGGATTTTTGGGTAAAGCTTGAGAGCTGATCCGGATCAAACCATAGATAGGTTAGCTGGGACTCAAAAGCATGGGCTTTGGGCAGGTAACGGCGATGCCTAATTTCGGCAGAGGCAATCGCCAGTGGATACATCTGCATCATGCACTCCTAGCTGCCTGCTCGGCCTGTTTTAAGAGCTGATCGACCACCCATGAAGCACTACGCGCTCCATCTTCATGAAAGCCCCAGCCCCAGTAGGCACCACAGTATGAGGTCCGGTTCTGACCATTAACCTCAGCCCAACGTTGTTGTGCCTCAATCGCGGCAGCATCAAATACTGGATGACGGTAATATCGTTCTACCCATATTTTTTTCGGATCGAGGTTAAAGTTAGGATTGAGTGTGGCAAAGATTTGGGTTTTGCATTGCAGGTTTTGCAACTGGTTCATCCAATAGCTAAAACCATAGTGCATATTACTATGCTGGAATGGCGTCTGTTCAGATCCTTGACTCGAGGTTACATGTACATGCCAACTCGCCCATTGGCGACGAGATTTGGGCATAATACTAGTATCTGAATGCACCACCATGCGGTTATCCTGATAGCGAAACTTACCGAGTACGTCCAACTCCTGAGCAGAAGGGTCTTTCAGTAATTTCAGACTATCATCAGCATGGCTGGCAAACATGACCCAGTCAAAACGCTCGCTGCCCTGTGTCGTTTCAACCAGCACATCATTGGCACTACGGGATACATGCAGGACACCCGTTTTGCGGAAAGTTATTTTTGATTTGGACTGAATCGCACGAACATAACGCGCTGATCCCCCCTTGACCGTAAGCCATAACGGCCGGTCTTTTAATTGCAACATGCGATGGTGCTGGAAAAAGCTCACCACAAATTTATAGGGAATTTGTCCAGCTTGCTCCACCGGGCAGGACCACAGCGCTCCACACATCGGATAGAGATGTTCCTGACGAAAAGCTGTGCTATATCCATGTTGATTTAAATACTCATCAATACTGAGCTGTGCATCGACCTGTTCCACATCCAGATCTTTATTGGCAGCATAGAAACGGAACAGATCCGACAACATCGCGCGAAAATCCGCATTAAAAAAGTTTTGCGGTCGGAATAACAGCGAGAATTTTTTTGAAGGATTGTACTGTAAGCCACTGACCTGATTATTCACCGAAAAGCCCATGTCACTGCTTTGCGATTGAATTCCAAGCTCTTTTAGCATCGAGCAGAACAGTGGATAGTTATGCTCATTAAATACAATAAAGCCACTGTCCACTGCGACCTGTTCGCCATCGATATTTAGCTGATGGGTATCGGTATGACCACCAAAGTAATTATTTTTTTCAAAGACCGTGACATCATGTGCTTTGCTTAATTTCCAGGCCGCATACAAACCGGAAATACCTGAACCAATAATCGCAATTTTCATGGTGATTCCTTAGAATGAATAGTAGGTGCGCCTGTTTTGGCTACTTTTCTCTGTTTTCGAGCCTGAGCAATTTTACTGGCTTCATAAATCCGTGCCGGAATGGGCTTTAAGTCCCAAACTATCCCGAGCCAAGACATAATTTTTAGGAGGTAATAGGTCACATCAATCTGCCACCAGTAAAAGCCCTGTCGGGTACTGCCTGCATAATAATGGTGATTGTTGTGCCAGCCTTCGCCCAAGGTAATGATAGACAAGAATAAATTGTTGCGGCTTTGATCATCAGTTTCAAAATCACGGCTACCGTAATGATGCGCCAGTGAATTGATACACAAGGTCGCATGAATCAGCAATACAGTGGACACCACAAATCCCCAGACCAGTAATTGCAAGCCGGAAGTCCCCAGTTGCGGCCAAGCTATTGCCAACCATTCTCCTAGTGCATAAATCCCACCCGCGGTCAACAGCACCACAATTAGACTAAACCGGTCTAGCCAGATTAATTCCGGATATTTCAGCCAGTCTTTGATGACTTCTTTACGTGTGGCAAAGTTATATTCATTCAGAAACCAACCCACATGGCTATACCAAAAACCGTGGGTAGATGAATGCGGGTCTTGTGACGAATCTGTATAGCGGTGGTGATAACGATGATGGGCTGCCCACCATAAGGGGCCACGCTGTGCACTCATGGTGCCGAGTAATACAAATAGGAACTGCACTGGACGCGAGGTCTGAAAGGTTTTATGCGATAAATAGCGATGAAAAAAAGCCGTAATGGAAAACATACGAATCAGGTAGAACAGCAGCATAAAGCCAACTGCAAACCACGACACTCCCACCCAAAACACTGCTAGACAAGCCAGATGCAACAGAATAAAAGGTAAAATCCGCTGCCACTGAATCTTGCTATTTTCAGCCGTCAGTGTTTCGGGCGCTGTGGGTGTAGACCAGCTGTCTATCCATCGCATCAGACTTTTCAACATGGACTCATCCTACTTTTGAGCGATTGTATTTATTCTATTTGATGAGTGTAATCAGTCAGGTATGAATTTTATGTGAAGTAAATAAAAAAAACCGAACTGTTGAGAGATTTATCAGTTCGGCAAAAGGTTAGCAGATTAATGAGGCAATTTGATAAGTTTTGTCACGTCATAGCCATAATCTTTCGCAGTGTCTATATATGACTGATAAGTTGCTTCATCTAGTTGCGGTTCACGTGACAAAATCCATAGGTATTTATGACTTGGTCCCCCCACAAGTGCCACTTTATATTCTGGATCTACTCGCAATACCCAGTAATCACCTTTGCTAAATGGTATCCATCTTAAACCTGTAGGCAAAAAGCTGACCTTCAGTTTGCTGTTCCCCTGATTTTGCGAATACGCAACACCTTCAGAGCTAATTATTTCACCATTGGCAATTCGGCAGCTATTCAATACCCCGATAGTTTGATCGGCATTGACGCTATATTGTGCCGTGATATTAGCTATACATTTACGCTGAAAATACATCGGTAAATGTGCAATTTCATACCATTTACCGGCATACTTCTGGATATCTACCCGATCAACTGCCTGAGGCGCAGCAGTTTCTGCTTGAGTCGTTGTACTTAAGCTGATGATAGACAGTGCTATCGCTGCAAAAGCAGACTTAAATCGCATCTTCATTTTTTAGCCTTGTTAGATCTCAGGATTAAGATAACCCAGTTAGATGTGAACAAAGCGTGAAGATCAAATGATGCGATTCAGTTTCTTCAGATCAGGAAATGCCATCTGAATATTCACTACCTAATGCGTTATTGCAGTTTATTTGAGAGACCCAAACAAGATTACTTTTTCAAAGCCACTCTTTGCTGTCATCTGCTACAGGAGTACCGTGCATCACATGCTGAATCATTGCATAGGCGATACTGCCTTTGAACGGAATCTCTGGTAACTGATTAAACTTGAAAAACTGCGCATCGCTGAGCTCATCTTCCTGAATCTGAATCTCACCCGAGTGATACTCCGCTCTGAAAGCCATCATCAGGTTGCTAGGAAACGGCCAAGGCTGGCTAGCCAGATATTGAATATTTTTGATTTGTAGTCCCACCTCTTCCAGCGTTTCACGGCTTACTGCCTCTTCCAGAGTTTCTCCAACTTCAACAAAGCCTGCAATCAGGCTGTACATCTGGGTTTTGTTGCGAGCATTTTTTGCCAGCAGAATTTCATCTGTTCCTCGGGTAATGATGGTAATCACACAAGGATTCACCCGTGGATACTGGTTATAACCGCAAGAGAGACAGACCATAGCATACTGGCTGGCATGCTGCTGGGTAGCATGGCCACATTTGCTGCAGAAGCGGTGGTTACGACGCCACTCCAGTAATTGCACAGCACGGCTGGCCTGTTCAAACTGCGGTCTGCTCCAGACTTGCACCAGTTGCCGGATTGGAACCAGCTGATAACCTTCCGGCACCGGTTCGTCTTCTTTCAAATCCCGTGCAATGACTTGGCCATTTTCCGACAGGTTTAGGTCGTGCTGCAGTCTTTCTACCTGCGGCAACTGAAAATGCTCATCCACTAGTAATTGCTGCTGTCTAAAAATATACGCTGTTGAATGCATGCTCATGACAATCCTCTAATTAAAAAAAATCCCATACAAAGGTGCGTATGGGACAAAACCAAGGAAGCATACATGGAGTAACTTCAATTCAAATACTAGGCGTAAGTTGCCTGAATCGCAACAATAATAATTTTTATCTATTTGATTAAAATCACATAATTTTCACACCCACTATGCATTAAACAATGATTGAATTCGAGTATTGTAAAATGGTTTGAAATTTTTATAGATAAATACAGCTTTGCTCAAGTGATGATGATTTCTGTGCAATAGCTGATCCGCATCTGACACGGTCGCTTTGGGGTGATCTGTATTTTCACAAAAAATTGAGTTGTCTACATTTACACTGTTGTATGTTTTATAGACTTTGAGATTGGTATGCGTTTCGGTTTAATTCTGGGAGACCAGCTTCATCATCAGCTCGCTACGCTCAAAGTACTGGACCGCACCCAAGATGTAATCCTGATGGCAGAAGTGGTTGAGGAAGCCACTTATGTCGCCCATCATCCTCAAAAAATTGCGCTGATTTTTAGTGCCATGCGTCATTTTGCCAAGGCACTTAAAGCCGATGGTTGGCGTGTACGTTATCATGCTTTTGAATCTGGTAGTCCTATTCGCAGCCTGCTAGATTTTGTGCAGTCACAACAACAACTGTTCCCCGTAACAGAACTGGTCATTACGCACTGCGGGGAATATCGTTTACAGCAGCAGATTGAACAGTATTGGAGCCAGCAGCTGCAATTGCCAGTACAATGCCTGAATGATGAACGTTTTTTCTGTAGTCCGGAGCAGTTCCGGCACTGGGCCAGTCGCTACCAGACACTGCGTATGGAATATTTTTACCGGGAAATGCGCAAGCAGACCGGTTACTTGATGCAAGGACAGCAGCCCATTGGACAACAGTGGAACTATGACAGCGCCAATCGTAAAGCTTGGTCGGGCAGTCCGCCCTTGCCCCCGCAACTTAATTTTGAACGGGATCAGATTGATGTAGATGTGCTTGCACTGGTTGAACGTGAGTTTTGCCAGCATTCAGGAAGTCTTGCCAATTTTCGTTGGGTCACCACGCGTAGTAATGCCAAGCGTGTTCTGGAACATTTTATTGCCCATAATTTGCCTTATTTTGGTGATTATCAGGATGCCATGGCGCAAGGGACGGATACGCTGTTTCACAGCCTGCTCTCACCTTATTTGAACTGTGGTCTACTGTTGCCCAAAGAAGTTTGTGATGCAGCAGAAGCTGCCTACCATACAGGTCATGCGCCACTAAATGCGGTTGAAGGTTTTATCCGGCAGATTCTGGGTTGGCGTGAATATGTACGAGGCATTTACTGGCTGTACATGCCGGAATATGCCAATCGCAATGCACTACAGCACTCATCACCGCTGCCGCAATTTTATTGGACTGGTCATACCCAGATGAACTGTATGGCGGAATGTTTTCGCAATACTTTCCAAAATGCCTATGCACATCATATCCTGCGTTTGATGATTACTGGCAACTTTGCTCTGTTAAGTGGTGTAGACCCGCAGCAGATCAGTGAATGGTATCTGGCGGTCTATGCCGATGCCTATGAATGGGTAGAACTACCGAACACGCTGGGCATGGTGATGCACGCCGATGGCGGCTTAATGGCCAGTAAACCCTACGCCGCTTCGGGCAATTACATTCATAAAATGTCAGATTACTGCAAGCACTGTACCTACAATGTCAAAACTCGTACTGAGCCAGATAGCTGTCCATTTAACAGTCTATACTGGTATTTTATGATCCGACATGAAGCGATATTTCGTACTCATCCACGTATGGGCATGATCTATCGGCAACTCGATAAACTTAAAGATCGGCAGCAAATTATCACTCATGCGCAGCAACTCCTTAGTCAGATCAATGAGTTATAAACGATGAAAAAACAGCATCTTCCTGAAAAACCTGTATTCACTGCTTACGCCCTTTTAACTGGCGTAAGAAATGGCAACGTTGCTGGGAGGAAGTCAGATACTGTTCTGAACGATGTAAACGTGAGTCCAAAAAGCGCCCAAAGTAAAGCGCTTAGAAACGCTTGTACTGCCTTGAACAATAAGCCCGAATTACATCAGGTGAACGTAACTGCACATGCTTTGTTTTTCGGCCTGTTACCCTTTTACGCCACATTTTAAAACTCGAAGGTTTCATATTTTCACGCATTAAGCGAATCACTGCAGTCTCATTCAAACCAAATTCACGATGAATAGCTTCAAATGGGGTTCGATCTTCCCAAGCCATTTCGATAATTCTGGATAAGTCTTCTTCAGAAAATTGGTTCATGCCATTCTCATTTTAATTACTATGAAGCTTCAATAAGTTCTATCAACTCATTTACATAACTTGAGTCAACTTTAATTCAACTAAAAGCATAATAATACGATCATGAATTTTTTGTGATTTTCTCTAGTTTACGGAGGCTTTGTTGCACAAAGATTTGAAATGCAAAGCGCCCCTAATTGAGCCAAATTTAAGGCGTAACTTGGGTAAGTGGTCGACCTAATTCCGTAAATCTGTTA
>C687J35021_10001355_pt1 | contig 18502 bp, 21 predicted proteins | sample RifCSPhighO2_12_FD_35021 | JGI IMG/M metagenome (IMG submission 35021)
CTTGAGACTGGCGGGGATGTTGGATGTGGCCATCGTGTTGCTCATGAATTTCGGGGCAGTCTCGCGGATGAGGAAGCCATCCCCGTTTCGTTCAATAACAAGCGTCACTTGCGTGCGCTTCACACCAACCCATTTGCCGATGTAGTGACCGCCAGAATCACCGAAGCACCCAGACAACATCACGGCAGCCACCATCGCTGTACCAAAAGAAACTTTTCCCACGTCTACCTCTTCATCAGCATTTGGGGAACGGCGTCATTCAGACGACAAGACCATCCCAGAGTCTCGCAGAGGGATGATAGCGAGCTATGAATTTATCCTACTCATTGGGTTAGGCTTAGCAGCGGCAATCAAGCCGCCCTCCCCTACCCTCCCAAGCCACCTCGCCAATTGCTGTCCGGCGAACTTCGGGGCTGGCGCCAAGCCGCAATATGTGGTCCACCTGATCCGTTCGGTCTGGGAGGCATGGATCAACATCCTGTTTAACATCGAACCGATGAAGACAGCCCAGGACTCCTCACGGGGCAATGCTTCCACGGAAGTTGGCCGGTCGACCTCGTGCACCATCGGTCGGCACCACAGCGGGGGCGTGCGCAAGGCGGTGGATGAGCGGGTCGGTAGTGCCGACTCGATCACAACAGGCCCTGTTGTTCAACTCATTGAAAAGGCCCCTCCTCCTTCATGGTGCTGTACAGCTCTCTTCATGGGCTGGCTGGCCGACGAGAGGACAGCGATTCGAAATGCCGCAACACCAGGTCGAGTGCTGCGCGCTCGTAAATTTGACAAATGGAACATCAATGTTGCGAGTGACTGTTTGATCCCACGGATAGGCAAAGAAATCCACGATCAGATGGCAAAACAATTGCACGTTTCGCAAAAACAGCCACCACCTCGTAGAAGTAGCCACACGTTCGCAAATCCTCAGGTCAACATCTGTCAGCCTTAAAGCCTGCAGCGACGGAAGTGCTGCATCGCCTCAGACAATCCGGTTCGGCACACAGGTGCGGACAGTCAATATCCACTGCTGAACTTCTGACGGTTGAAGTTCAGCTTCGGCCGAACTGCCGAATGAAGGATGAAAATGGGCGCGGGAAGGTATCCGAACCTGCATGCCCCATCACACTCGAAGCGGGAGTGATGCCGGCTCGACCACTCCCACCTGCCTCCCTGGTGACCCAAAAATGCAGGTTACAGTCCAACCTCCTCGACTCGGCGACTCACCTCAGGCATCCACACTGCATCCGCCTTTGAGAGATCGGAATTGGTTTCAGCAAAGGCATTTCCAGAAGCAAAAGACACTGCAATCAGCGCTCCAGGGGTGACATTGGCAATACTGGCCACCCCTGCAAAGCCACCCCAGAAAACTGCTCGGTGCCCGGCCCCAATCGGAACTTCAACCGTCAGAAGTCACCAAGGCCGCCCGATCACGACGCCAACAGAACTTCCGACGGTTGAAGTCGCAGCACGAGAAGATCCAGGCAACCGATAGACCCCAAAGACCGGGCGACTTCAACCGTCAGAAGTCGTGGCGTTCGGCACGACACCCCAGATCGCGATCAACTTCTGACGGTTGAAGATTCGGCCGAAACAGGCGTCACGAGCTTGCGCCAAGCGCAACAGGCGACATTCGAGCCTATGCCAACCAACGCGATGCCCCCAAGGCGCCACCTCCAGCCAACTTCTGACGGTTGAAGTCGAGCCAAGGCAATATCCGGTTCTATGCCAAACACTTCGCCTTCGAACTGCGATTGGCCTACGACTGACACTTCAACCGTCAGAAGTACCTATTCTCAGACTCGGCGTTGAAGGTCGTGGCATACCTTCAAGCGGTAGCCTTTAGTGGCTTGTTGTTGGTCCCGATGCAGAAAGGCGACATCTATGTTCCATGCTTAAAGCATTGTTGATGCTATTTTGAAAATCATTGCACTACAAGCATAAAATAGGCGACAATCCACAAAATCGCAAGGAGTAGCAATGAAAAGCAAGCCGCTGGGAAAAATCATCACCGTGTTCAATCAGAAGGGTGGGGTTGGCAAGACCACCACAACCTGCCAGCTGGCTGGAACATTCGGTCATCGCGGGTACGACGTCCTGGTTGCGGATCTGGATGCCCAGCAGACAGCTGCATCGTGGCTCTCGCGGGAGGATGGTGCGAACTTCCCAGCCACCCTGTGGAGCGGCTTCCGGTACAAGGACAGTACGGCTTCCGAACTCGGGAAGCTATCGACTAAATACGACCTAATATTCGTTGATTGCGCGCCAGCTGTCGATCAGCCTGGGACATGGGCCTCACTGCTTGTGAACGACCTTGCACTGATCCCAACCAAACTCAGCCCAGCCGACACGGACGCGCTCCCTGCCGCCTTGGCCCTGGCGAAGAAGGCGCTTCTCACCAGCGGACGTGAGTACCCGGTGCGTGTGATCCCCACGGCATTTCGGCGAAATAGGGCGGACGAGAAGGCCGCTCTCGAAGTTGTTTCAGCGGACAAAAACTACCCGGATTTCCCGCCGTTGAAGCAGGTGCTGAGTGACCGGATTGCATTTACTCGGTCGATGCTCTATGGCGCTACTGTGCATTCGATGCCGAACGCCAAAGACGCGATCCATGAAATCGACGCGCTGGCCGACGCAGTGGCCAAGCTCCTGAATATCCCTGCAAACAAGAAGGGCTGAATATGGCAACCGTACCGAAAATCAAACTGAACACCAAGGCTGCAATGGCCACGCACCAGGCCGCAGCGAGTACGGCCGCGGTCGATCGCTTCGCCATGGCAGAGATCATCACCAAGACGCAGCCGACCGGCTTGGCTCCTGTGGTTGCGGCACACGCTCCAGACAAGTCCGCCCAGGAGCACCGGCAACCCGAGGTGACCACAACCCAGGCCTTCGACCTCAGTGTTTGCATACCAGGCGCAATTGTTCGCGTGCCTTTGCACCTGATCGATACAAACCCGATGAGTCCCCGCCACATCTATACGACCGAAGAGGTCGAGAAGATAGTGCGTACGATGCCGGACGGCCAGGACGTTGCAGCCCATGGCTACATCCAGGACGGGCGAGTCAAGCTGATCGACGGAGGGACCCGCTTTCGCGCTGCCAAGCTCACCGACCGCGGCACGTTGGACGTGAAGATCGAGGAACAGCCCAAGGACAAGCTTGCGTTGTTCAAGAGGGCAAGGGAGCTCAATGAGCAACGCTCCGACACGACTGCACTGGATTTCGCACTGAGCCTTCGCACCCTGCTCAACGAGGGCGCCGTGGCCAGCCAGCGGGAGCTGATGGAAAAGGTTGAGGCTCCCGGCGGCGGAAAGCTCTCAGAGTCCATGGTCAGCACCTACATCCGCATCACCCGGATACCGGAGAAGGTGCAGCGGGTCATGAGCGATTCGCCCGACACGGCAACTGTGGTTGCGCTCTACGCCGTGAGCGAGTTGTTCCCTGAGAACATGACCGATGCAGAACTGGAATCCAAACAGGACCTCGCTTTCGACATCATCGACGAGATCAAGCGTCGCAAGCTCAATCGGTTTCAGATCGCTGCATTGGTGAAGTCCAAGCTGGAAGGTCCGAAGGCGCGCGAGCGCAGCACGGTCCACCCTTTGGAATTCGGAACCCACAAGGGCCAGATCAAGATGTTCGCAAAGAAAGGTCAGATCGACCTTTCGTTAAAGGGCCTCACCGAGACCGAAATGCCTGCCATTCGGGCGGCCCTGGTGCAAACTCTGGAGACTTTCTTGAAAGAGAAGGGCGTCGACGGCTCGTAGAGGCCGCCAAACGCTTCAGGAGGGTGAGTTGTAGCCTAGAGGGCATCCACCGTGAATCCACGCCACCGGCGGCGTGAAACACGGCCTGGAAGCCCTCAGGACGGAGGAAAAGCCTCTGCTCCCCGATTCACCCTTCGGTGCCTCCCTCCAAAGGGGGCAAGAATGCTGCGCCGCCGTTCGTTGGCATCAGCCGGGCTCCGAATGCGCAGGCTTGACGCAGGCCTCGGTCACTGAAGCTGGTCTGGATGCTCACGCATGAAGGCGATCAACGTGTCGTTGTTCACCGGCCCCCAGGTCTTCGTCGCCATCCAATCGAAGAAAGCCTGCTTGACGAGGGGAGAAGAGAGCCCTTTGGCCTTGACAGCACGAACCAGCGTTGCCGCCTTCCCGTCAAGATTGGCGAACTCATTCCACTCCGCTTCACTTTGCTTGCGGGTCATCTCCATGAAGATTTTCTCGGCTTCCTCAAGTCGCCACGCCTTGAAGCGCCCGAGAGCGACATCAGCCATGTTGGGCTTTTCCTTCTTCGCCTTAGGAAGTTTTGCGTCAATCACCTCACCTTGCTGGGCGTAGTCGTCAATGATGGCGCGCTTCAGGTACGCACGAGGGGTACGAACAGTGCCCTTGGCCAGCTCCGCCTGCGTGTATTCAACGTTGCGCATGATCCTCTCGGCGCCGTACTGGTCGACGATCGCGGGGATCTCGGCCGCACGCAGACCCATGGACTTCAGGGCAGACTTTGCAAGAAGATCGGCAGGGTCGACGGTCTTGACCACGGGCTGAGCTTTTGCTTTGACGATGAACTGCAAGTGGGTGACAGCCCTGCCACCGCGCTCCCGGTGCTCAATGAGTTCCACATCCAGGTGGGTCATCTGTTTGAGCTCCTCAATGGCAGGCTGCAACAGGTCACGCTTCATGTACTTGTAAACCAGTTCCTTTGTCGGGTCTCTTGAGGCCCCTCGCAGGATCTCGTCCCACTCACTCACGGTCCTTTTGAACGTCAGGTGGCTTGGGTTGGTCTCATAGGCAACGGCGATCCGGTAGAGATTCAAAGCCGCCGTTGAGTGCAGCTCTCGGGCAAGAAGAAGGTTGATGGCGGAAAACTGGGTGAGCTCTCGAACCCCCTTGTCGACTGTGCCTGGGAGTTCGATCTCAAGCATGATCGTCCCGCCGTCCTTGATGATCTCAGCCTGGCTGATGAGTGTGGACACCCCCCACACCTCCTTGTCCTTCCCGGTACTGTTGTTCCACTCAACCTGAGTACGGTTGAGCGCCCGAAGCTGGGTCTTGATGCGGTCGTATCTGCGCTCGTTGTTCATGAAGATCATGAGAGGGCGCATGGGCAAGGAATAGGACCTCGCCGGCGTCATCTGCTGGATCTCCTGGATGATCTTGAGCCACAGCAGCAGATCGCCCTTTGTCAGCGAACCACGATCCACCGGCCGAATGGCGATCGACTGCATGGGTTGGTGCAGTACCGAAGGCTTGCCTTTGTTGGAACGCTGCTGAACTGGTGACAGACCAGGCTCTGACTGCTCGAATGGGGTGTCGTCGAAAAGACTGGACGTAGCCTCATCAGGTGCGCGTTTTCTGACCATGAAGACATCTCTATTTCAAGGTGAGCGGTAGGCCGGTATTTTTCTCACCATCATAGCGCACACGCTCATCGTAGAAGGTGTAGATATAACCAACTAGAACCTATAGAGAAAACATAGAGAACGCGCAAAGCCACTGTTTACGGGCCTTCCAGCGCGATAGGGTGAGGAGATTGCCGGTTCCTGGTGAGCACTTTGCTGTAGCAAGGTGAGTGGATAGCTGCAGGTTTCCCCAACAGGGTGAGGGAAATGCCGTAACAAGGTGAGTGGATAGCTGAGTCTGGCGGACCAAAGGTGAGATCTTTGGAAAGTGGCCTGTGGACAAGTTCCCGGGCAACGGCGATCTGCCAAGGTGAGGAAAATGCTGCATGCGCGTTGCAACGTGTGGCGATCACCTCTCCAAATCACTTTGCATGCGCGCCTTCCAACTTCGGGGGCGTCACCCTGGCGATGACTACAGGCAGTGCACTCGCCTATGGTGAGGAATGTGCTGTATGTCGGCCCAGCCAGTGCTCCTGAAGGTGAGACAAACGCTGCGCACGCCTCATCAGCGTCTGGCAGGCCGGCTGGGATGCCAGGGCTACCCCCATCTGTATTGATGCATCGCCGCAAGAGGCGGCACTGAGAAATCCAATCTGACCAAAGTGAGGAATTCGCTGCCATCCACAAGGTGTATGCGCTCACTTGTGAGCATAAAATATACTGAATTCGGTTTAATTCACAGGGGGTTTTGAGCCTATGGTGAGGTGAATGCCGCAAAAGTGAACTGCAGCATTTGTCTCACCTTGTGATGAAAGCGGCAGGTTATGAACGCCCTTTCGGTACAGCATTCCTCTCACCTTAGGGTATGCATGCTGGCGAGGTGATCCGGGTTGGCCGCGTAAGGTGAGGGAATTGCTGTAGGCAAAGAGAGCAAGGTGAGGCAATTGCTGCATGCCAGGACGTCAAAGGTGAGTAGATTGCTGCACGCAAAGCCGCCGATCAATGTCCTGGTGGCCGCCGTGTTGGGCCTCGAAGGTGAGGTGAATGGCGCAGCTTTTCGCGCGCAACGCTGGCCATGATGTTGGCCATGGTCGGGCGGGCTTGGTGACATAGATCGGATCGTGTGGGCACGCGGCCTCGTGCTTTTGGCTCAGTGTGGCCCATCCGCTTTTTCGCAAGGTGCAGTAGGGCAGGTGGAGCTGGACGGCGCAGTGATCAGTCCCAGTTGAACAGCATCGACACCAAGGCCTGTACCTCAGAGCTCGCAGGCAGCGCCAGGCGCGGCGGTGTCTGTACTGGTTGACCACCTTCCAGCGGCTGGGCAGGGTGCCAAAGGGTTTGCACCTGTCCCTCTGCCCTCGAAATGATCCCACGGTAGGCCTGCAGCACCATCAAGGCTGGCCAATGTGGCAATCCTCTCGCACGCGCCTGAGGAACGTCACCAGTGCCTTCGTGGGTCAGGGCCGAAGCCACGTGGGCCAGACAGTTGTTCTGGTCGTGGTTGACCACAACGAATGCCAAGGCGCCCCGTTGCACCTGCATGGAGTAGCCAATGGCGTGCGCCTGCGCTGGTCTGTTGGTCGCAGCCCAAGTCACTGGTTTCTGAGGTGTTGGACCCTGGTTCAAACCTTGAGAAGGTGGAGGTGCTGCCCACCATGGTGCTGGTCAGCGGTACTGCGGCGCTGACTGGTGTGACGCCGGCGCCAGGATGGGCGTGCTTGAAGGGCAAGCTGCAGGCCGAAGAATTCGTGCAACTGGCTGCGCAGGGCATCCATGTGAGGGTCCCCACTTCAAATACGACAGGCCCGTCGATGCACGAAATGAAGTAGCTGAGAACCTACGCTTGGGCCAAGTTCAACACGAAGAGTGCGCTGATCCAGTTCGAGCGAATGAAGGAGACGGCGGAGTTCCAGCGCAAGGTGGAAGGGACCTCAGAAGCAATTTGTGGGTGCGGTCAAAGCGGCTGCGCAAGAATCGACTGAATTGGGGGGGGAGGCCCACTACAACGCCGTGTCATGCACATCCCGCAGTTGTTCAAATGGCGATTGCCGATAGCCTGGGCACAGCACAGCCTCGTAGTGGGCTAGCCACCGCTGGCACCTTTAGCCACAGTCATTGCTTTCGAATATCGGTGATTTCTGATGTTTCGACCCAATCCGCTCAGGATGTGGTCGTCAGATTAAGTGCAAGATCAACCACAGTTCGGACAAACCTGAGAAGCCTCCAGGGCAGTTGAAAGAAAAAGTGAACTGCACTTCTTGCACCGCTTCACCTTCAATTGACAGAGCCTATTCCCAGAAGCATCAAGCTCATCGGTGTAGACGTTGCACAGAAATCGACCTCGTGAATATGGAATCAGATAATTCTGGTCCGATGAACGCATTGCCGGATCGTTCATCCATGTCTTTCGGTCAGAGCCACTGGCCGTCATTCGTGCGTAGTGGTAGTACGCATGAGCAAACGCGGCGTAGGATGGCATGCTCCGTTGGCACTCGCCATATAGCGCAAGAATCATTGCAGCATGGAAACGACGTACCGTTGGCTTGAGATACCACAAGAGGTCCCCTGGCTGTTGCCCAGGAGGGGAAATCCTTTGGTTGATCTCAAACCAGAGTTTACGTGCAGTCTTGTCACTCAGGGAGGTGTCGGTGGCAACGATGCAAGCCCGGGCACCAAGCTTGATCATGAATTCACCCCATTCAATCTGAGTGCTCCCGATTCTTGGGTCGTTGATGGCTCGCCACGATTCTGACGAATTCACGATTTCATTGGACATGATCGCGCCTACCTTAGAACTTGCTGCGGCGCAAGGACCGCTCAAAAACAGGAAGTGGAAGATGTTTGGTAAGTTCAGCAACTGTCCCAGAGCTTCCAACGCCATCTTGGATGATGGACTTCAATATTGCTTCGTCTTTGATCTTCAACTCAAAGAGCGGGAAACCTAGGGCTGATGCAAGAAGCGTCTCACGCCCGGCCACGTTCTCGATGAGGGTATCGAGGAAGGTTTCTGAAACACCGAGTAAAGAGGGGGAGAGCGGATCTGCCCGTCTGAGGCGTGCCGCCGCAACGTATAAGCGAAGAATGGCTCGGTTGGCCTCTGTGATTTCAGCTTGAAGTGCTGGGCCAACAACTTGGGCTATGTTGGGAATGGAGGCTTTTGAGTGGTCGGTCTGGGGAGGCCCCGACAGAGTCCCGTCATGTGAGTTTGCGAGCATGATGATGATCAGTTGGATTCGAAAAGAGTTGCCAGTTCACGTATATCAAGAGCGATGGTCTTGAATGCATCAAGACTTCCTGATTCGGCTTTGATGGCCTGAACACGACTTGGCGTCCAAATTCTTCTAAGGTGCTCAATGGTTGTCCTTAGATCATCAATCGTCTGTTCCGATTCCTTTCTGGATCTCAAGTTGGCCAATTGCTCTTCATTGCTGATGAGTTGACTGTTGATTGCAGCGAGAGAAGCGCTGGCTTCTTCGATCTGTTTTTGCAGTTTCCTAAGCTCCCGCATCGACCGTTCTGCATCTGGTTGAACTGTTTCAACAGTTACCGGTTCACGCGAGGCCACATTTTTGAGACGTTCGTTGGCCGACTCAAGCAACTGATTCTTTTCCCGCAACTCACTAACGGCCGCATCATTGGCCGCCAGCTGGCTGGTCATTTGCATTAACGCTGTATCTTGCCCTCGAACGCGATCGCGGGCTTGCGCCAATTCTTCACGCAGCTCTTCAATATCAGCAGCGGTTGGAGCTTTTTTTGTACCGTCGTATTGATCAACAAGCTTTGCAACGATCTCAACCTGATCATCGCCTTCGGTCATCGACAGCGTGCGAATTGCCCGCATTGACATGGTCTCGAACATTTCATTGATGTTGCTTCGAGACTCAAGATCATGGTGGTCTAGGATGTTTGCCATTGACCGGCCAGCCGCGATACTCCGTCGAACGTCCAGAAGGGTCAAACCTTGAGGCACGAAGTTCGCTTCAACAAAGCTGGTCCAACCTGCTTCCCCAGATTTGCGGAAATGCTCTTTGCATTTGTATAGCGAAAGGCATAGCCGCATGCTATTGGTCTTGATAGCACCTAGGCTCTCATTCACCAGATTGGAAAAGTAGACGATTGCCGTCCTATCGGACTCGTCCTCAAAACTCGTTGTTGAAAGGTCAACGTTACGCGGCATGGAAAAGCCCATACCACCGCTCACGTTGACCATCATCTCAGCCCTCATGCGTGCTCCTTGCCTGGACGGATATGTTGGTCAAGCCGAAAGGAGGTCTGAAAAACCATCGTTTCGACTGCTAAATCGACATCAAATCAAATTCAATATGCAGTAGTGTCCCTCTCTGTGTTCTCAATAATCGTCTAAGACTCAATGAAAATCAATCCCCTCGATCTGGAAGCGTTGATTCGTTGTTATATCCCCAAAGATTCACTTCAAGAACTCGCCAGCGCCGTCGGAGATACAACGTTTGTTGACTTCTATCTGCCCGTACTTGAGCGCTATGTAGCACGAGTTGGGGAGATACCATTTTCCGAGGGCTCGTATTCCGAGCGGGGTGGTGCGGTCAAGTGTGGATTCTTCTCTGCGCACTTAGCGCTGAAGCTCTGCAGCAAAACAATTTTTCAACCCAAGGCAACCGCACAGGAACGAATGACAAATGATGATAGATACCGCTGGATGGCCTTTATGGCTTCACTTGCAGTTGTCTACTTGTGCACAATTTCGAAGGTTTCAGTCACCTTTGATGATGGAACTCAGGAGTACTCGTTCGCAGAGGACATGAGCCTCGTTGAATTGGGGAAAGCACATGAGGTTTCTTGGACGCTCCAACACACTACGAACATCCAAGCGACCCACCTGTACCTCAATGAACTCTTCTTTCCGGGTCAACTTGCAGGACTCACGAGTGTTCAGATACGGGACCTGGCCGTTGCAATCAATCCAACCTTGAGTTCATTGCCGGGAGAAGGACCACTCGCGATCCTGGTCCGCACGGCAATCAACCAAACCATCGAAATTGAACGCAAGCGACGCCTGTCCGAGATACCAGACGAGCAAGCGACGCAAAATAATTTTGCTGCGAGCGCCAAAGCGTCTCTTGCACAGCTGCAGCAGGCAGTTGACGGAGAAAATAGATCGAAAGAACTACAGGGTGTGGCCGGGCAAGAGGCTGTGGGATCTGACGGTGGGGATTCACCGGACGAACAGAAGGAGGCGCAACAGCCGCTCACGCCGACCCAGCAGCGTGCGGTTGACTGGCTTCGTGGCCTTGCCGCCATGCCCACCCTGCAGACAGAGATACGCATCCGGGATGGGGGACTGCTGATCTCAAGAAAGGCCCTGGGGTTCGGCGGGGTGGCATCGAACAACTATTCGATGCTCCATGAGGCCGGATTCGTTGCTGAAAAGCGCGAGGGAGCAGTCCTTTGCAATGAGGCCGCATTGAATGTCTTCAACTCCAACAAACTGGAGGCCAGCTGATGAGTGCAAGACGATTTGAAGACATGTTCAGGCCAGCTGGTGAAGTGTGGTCTGTCTTCGGGTGGGCCAGTTCAGTCCTGACATTGTTGATTGCTCGGCCACCACTTTGGCCCATTCTGATATTGATCCCCGTTGCCTTGATGTTCACCAGGATCAACGACGTAAAGAGGTTAATGGGATTCAGGGCAGCAATATCGGTTGCACGAATGCGAAGTCTTACCCTAAAGGAGATGCTGACCAGATCGCGAGCCATGCGCCAGAAAAAAGAACTCCTTTCGATCGGTCGTGGATTTACTTGGGGGCAGTCTCATATAGAAACAGCCGTGCAGGTTCTCAATAGAAATTCGAATGAACTTCCGGATGTTCCTGTGTGGATCAAGCAAGAAGCCTCAAGGCTGGCATTGATACCTAAAGAAAAGATGGGCTTCGCTGATAGGATAAAAAATGCTGCCGTGAGTGGAATTTTCCCCAAAGGCAGCAGGCCGGTGCTTGACTCTGATATCGGCGCTGCATGGATTCACGGAATTGGTGTAGCCGAGGAGGCTGATATCGGGATACCGTTCTCTGCACTTCCAGGCCACACCCTCATAACTGGAACAACCCGCGCAGGAAAGACGAGGCTGTATGAGGCGCTGACAGCACAGATCGTCGATATGGGTTCGGCGTTGATCGTCATTGATCCTAAGAAGGACATTGATTGGGTCAGTATGCTCAACACGATGTGCAAACGAACTGGGAGAAAGTTCCTGTATTTCGATCTTGCGCAGCCACATAAATCAGTGAGATTGCAGCCGTTGCAGAACTGGAACAATATCAGTGAGCCTGCAACACGCATCGGTCAACTGGTCGATGCCGATGGCAGCTTTGCTGCATTTGCCTGGAAAACGCTCTATCGCGTGCATCGCGCATTGATTGCTGCCGGTGAACGGCCCACCATTCGCAATACCAAGCGATACGTTCAGATCGGTGTAGAAGGTCTTGCGGAGAAGATCCTAACCAACCATTTCTTGGCCAAGCATGGTGCGAACTGGGATCAGGATTTAAGAAACCTCCCAACATCCGGTAAGAACGCCATGACAAGGCTCGACTGGTGCATTCTCAAATACATGACGGAAGGGGATTCCGACGACACCATCGATGGGATCATCTCGATGGTCAGGCATTCCAAGGAACACTATTCGAAGATGATCCAGGTCCTTGAGCCAATATTGGAGATGCTTGGGTCGGATGAGGTCGGGGACCTGCTTTCCCCTGACCCCACGGACACTACCGACAAAAGGCCAATTTATGACATGAGAAGGGTTCTCGATGAAAAGTGCGTCCTCTATATAGGCCTTGATTCCCTGAGCAACAAAACCATTGCTTCGGCAATTGGTTCAATCCTACTGGCCGACCTTGCTTCGACTTTGGGGTCTATCTATAACTTCTCAAAACCGACCGATGCATATCTATTTGTTGATGAGGTCGCAGAAGTCGCCAATGATCAATTGATTCAAATTCTCAACAAAGGTGGCGGTGCTGGCATCAAGTGCTTTCTTGCGATGCAGTCTATCGCTGACTTGACTGTTAGGCTGGGCAATAGCAAGGAAAAATGCGAACAGGTGCTGGCCAACTTGAACAACCTCATTTCTCTGCGCGTGAGGAGCATTGAAACGGCTGCCTATATCAGTGAAATGTTTGGCAGGGTTCAGACGCGCTCACTTGAGGTTTCATACAGCTCCGGCTCTGAATCCAGCGCTTCATTTACGGAATTCAGATCAGGTACTTCCAGATCGCTCAAGTCAGAAGAGACATCTCTGGTGCCTGCTGAATTGCTGACCCGGTTGCCTCCGTTGCACTATTTCGCCTTCACAGCTGGCCGTGGGATGTATAAAGGTGTGATCGAGTTCATTGAAGCCAATAGGGTTGCTCCATGATTGAAGTCAAGAATCAATTTGCTCGTCACACCTTGATGTGGATTCTGGTGCTTCCATTTTTGGCAATATTTCTGATGCCGGCGCTGATGAATTCACGGGCACTCATCCTTCCAGGGTCTGAGATTCAGGTGATGCAGAGATTAGGGCAGGACGTTGATGTTGTGACGAGACGCGCCAACTCTGCATTCAAGGTTCTGCTGGTCGACACCGGGATCGTCAGAACGATGGAGAAGCTATTCAAGGCCAAAGCAAGTCACACAGATCCATCTGCTGTGAGGAATTCAGCCAAGATCAGCGAAGGATATTTGAATGGCATGTGGAGCATGCTCTACCGTGCAATTTGGCGCATGGTGGGACTGTGGCCGGTTCTTTCAGTGATGTGCCTGGCATTTGTCGTCCCTGCAATCGTTGATGGTTCAGTGAATCGGTCCACCAAGCTGAGCATGTTCAAGTCGCACAATCCCGTGTTCTTCTGGGGTGCGACTCATACGGCCATCTCGACCATGGGTATCTTCATGTTCCTTCCATTTTTGCCCATCCCGTTGAGCCTTTGGGTGGTTTATGGAGTGGTTGGCCTGGTCTCGATGGCTCTGTGGACAACGATGTCGAACCTGCAGACAGGGACTTGAGCGGTGCGCTCTAGGAAGGTGACGGACATGGGGCAGCTCCTGTACGACGGTAGACCACATCGCTGGTTGTCGATTTCAGCGCAAACGAACGACGAGTTCGATGAATTGGTCCTCTTCGCTGAGGGGAAGGGATGGTCACAAGACCCGTTCTACCAGGGCACAGACGTCGAGTCGGGCTGGCCAGCTGTATGGATGAAGAAGGAAGTCGACCCGGGCCACATCAGCGCTGAACAGCCCTCGGACTGACCATGAACCTGCCTAGCCGTGCCCTATTGTGGTGCGAAGCCGGCCTTACGGCACCTTCGAACCTTCGAAACGGTCGATTTTGGCCAAAATTTGACGGAAAAATGGACCCATTGGGTCCATTCTCTTCTGGCATCTAATAAATGGCTTTGATACTACGGAACGGCATATAGCCGTTTGGCGCTCCGATCAGGTCAGATCGAGGGCTTCCTGGCTTGTTGGGCCACCTTCCGTAGGCGACTTTTTGGCCGCCTTCTTGCTCGAAGACTTCTCACTCTCCGCGATCTGATTCAGAAGCTCATCAAGTGCTGAACGGGTCTCGGGCGCAAGATTCCCAAAGCCTGGATCGTTCTGGATGCTTTTGAACGTCTTGAGCAGGATTGGAGCGTGACGCCGCGCAATGCGTGTCATGGGGTCCACCAAGTGACGGCCAGTGGCTTTTTGCCGGCCTTGGGCCTTTGCCTCGCACATGGCCTCGGTCAGGACGGCGACGGCTTTGACGCCATGCTGTTTCATCGTCGACAGAGCGGTGGTCGGTGAGATGTCGCCTCGCGCGATCATGTCGCGGATCTGTGGATCAGCGCTGGCGAGCAGCAGCATATCCCGGACGTGCTGAGAGGTGCAGCCAAGACGGGCTGCAATCTGCCCCTCGGACCAGCGGAAGTTCACGAGGCGCTTGATCACCGCAGCCTTCTCCAACGGTTCCAAGGGACGGCCACTGTTGCTGGTGACGAGACCCACGGTCAGATCTTCAATGGACTGGGTCTGCTGCTCTTTGCTGATGACAATGGGGATGTGACCCAGGTCCGCACCCTCAGAGGTTGCAAGGTCATACCCCTCAAGACGACTATGACCGTCGGTCACAAAGATCAGGGATTCACCGGAATCGCCTTTGGAGACGTAGCAGGTCAAGGGCTTGTCTTGTTTGAAACCCTCAGCCTTCATTTGATCCGCAAGCCACCGGACGTGCGCAACGTATGCCGGCGTTCGGATTCGCACGTTGAAGCCGGGCATCGTATGCAAGCTGCTACGAGGCACGTTCCAGAAGTCCCGCGAGGTTCCGCCGGCAGCTTTGGCTGCTTCGCGGGTGCTGGAACTTGCGAGACGGATGGTGGGGATTTGGTCGAGGTTTTTCAGATTGATGGTGTCGTGGCTGGTCATTCGCGTGCTCCTGGTTCAAGTAGAAGGTGTATGAACCAAGGTAGGCCATCAAAAGAGCAAGTCAAATCTGCTGCTTTCGCCAGAACGGCCGAAAAATCATTTTCAAACGACCACCGCTGCCCCACCGCCAATGTGATTCGATCAGACTGGGATTGCGCTCAACTTGCCTTGGATGGCGGCCTTAGAGTGGATGGTCACTCGGGCGCCATAGCGCAAGTCGCCATCCACAACAGCCTCAGCCATCACTTCGAGAGCGAGACGTGCATGGGCCGTTCCGGTGAATGCACCGAGGACGACAACGAAGTCTGCGATGACCGTTGAGTCTTCAACGACACCGCCCGCACCAATCACAAGTAGCGATCCACGACCAAGGTCAATTTGGCCGCGAAATCGCCCATCGATCAGGATGCTGGCATCCCCGTCGCTCTGAAAATTCCCTTCGACCATCGAATGCGGGTCGACGGTGCTGTCGAAGTCTGAGGACGTGGCGCCAGAAAATTGCTGCGGCAACGATGTGCAGCGCTCCAGGCCTATCGAGGTGGTCGGGGTCTCAACGGGCATTGGGTGAGAAGAATGCTGCATCTAGCAAGGCGTCGCCAAGTTGCAGTGATCCGTAGCGCACCCGGCCGCTCAAAGCGGCGCCGTCGTGCACAACCAGGTTCAACGACTGGATATCAGCGCGGACCACTCCACGAATTTCCACATCACTGCAACTTATGGTGCCGCGGACATGGCCCGACTTGCAGACCTCCACGCTCCCAGCGCGGACACCAGCTTGCCAAATACCACCCTCTACACGGCCTTGAACCATGAGGTGGCCGTGGAGGTGAAAGTCGCCAGAAAAAGTTGTTTTGGAACCGATTCTGCTGCCCTGTGAGAGGCCGAGCGATGGCTGTTCAGACCTCCGCCAAACCCCAAGCTCCACCTCAACACTGGTGGTTGCAGCTGGTCCGGTCTGTGAAGGTGGTCGTGGCTCGGGTGCCGTGACCGGTGAATCTGGCAAGCTGGTATGAGCAGTAAGGCGGGTGCGCATGTTCTGACCAGAGTCAGCGCGAAAACACTGGCGTCCGTGGACGGCCACGTGAGAACAGTTGATCCAACTCATCATGAATCTCGACCCGGTCTTGTGCTTCACGTGGCTGCTCAATCGGCTGCTCATCGGAGGCGTCAACTTGTTGTTGATGCAGCCGAGGATCTTGCTTGAACGTGCTGACGGGCCCACGCAGGTCTGCGCCGTGATAGAGCATGACAGAGGCAGCGTGGATCGATCCGGTACTGATTGCGCCGTTCGCGATGCACACGCGCCCATGGCATTCGAGTCGCGCATGTTCGGAGGACTCGAAGGTTTCGCCAATCCTGCCGAACACATAGGTGTTGCCATGCACCACGACCCGACCCTTGACCAGGCCGTCATCCCAAATGATCAGGTGCCCACGGACAATGATCTCGCCGGACAGAGAGCCTTGCACCAACAGACCCTCATCAAACTCCAGCAGACCTTCGAGGCGACCTCCTGGGCCCACACGATGCTCTATACCCATCGCCAGTGGGTCAAGGGTGAGAACGTCGGGGTTGTTCTTCAGAGCATCCACAATGCAGCTCCCACGATGGCCAGCGTTGACAGAAACAGCGCAATCGAGCCGGCGACCAGAATCAGCGCGCGTTGCTCCAGCCAGAGCCGGATTGCAGTAGGGCGCCGAAGCGGGACCCCTTTGGATTGCTGGATGTGGGTGAGCATGGCCCGATCCACCCAGGACTCCGGCAGCAAACGGCGTCGTGAATCGAGCTGGATGCGAAGGCCCGATGTGCGAGCCTGTCTTTTGGTGACCCGTTCACCGAGAAACACCGTCATGGGACCACCAATGATGCTTCTGCAGAAGAAGGCATTCACCATCTGAGCGTCTTGACCGAGGGACGCACTCGTGGTTCTGGTGGGCATTTGCGGTTTCAAAAGTGCTTCCTTGAAGGGTGATGTCGAAAAAGCCTACACCTCTTCCGTCTCGGTGCAACGTTGCTCCGACTCGAACTGCCCGGAGTAGCTGTCCACAGAGAGGTGCATTGCTCTTGCCTTGAAGGCGAAGTAGGTTAGCTGTGAGGGGGCGAGCATGGCGAATCGTTGACGCCTGGTGATGAGGCCGGCCTTTTCCGCGTTGATGAGCAGGCAAAAGGAGGTATCAAACTTCTTGAATGCTCGCAACCAGGAGGCTGTCAACGGATGGATCACTTGGACAACCATCTGGCGAGGACGCATCCAGGTCTTGTCCAGTGTGGAAAGGCGAAGCATTTTGAGTTGGTGAGCCAGGTCATCCACTTGCCAGTGCAGCTCATCAAGGTCCTTCTTGATGAGGGCGCTGTACGCGGGGTCCAACGCATTCAAAAACAGCTTTGCGCTCACGATGTTCCAGTCGCGCCGCATGATCCGGGACATGGGGGAGGTCTGCATCAGAAGCTCGGCTTCCGCTCGAAGGCTTGCCCTGATTTTTTCAAGCCTGTGAGCATTCTTGAGGGAGATGACTACCGGGTCTGTGGAAGCCTCTATGGCAGAGTCCAGAGCAGTGTCTGCCTTAAGATTGTCTTGCTCGCGCGGTGTATCGTCATGCATTGGTGGCTTCCGTGTGGCTCCTAGTCGATTGTTGCGGCCACACCAGACACAAATGAATTTGAATGCTTGTCGAAAAAGAGTAGCTTTTGACTTGCGCGATCAAGAATGTTCGGGCAACAATCCAGCCATCCTGTAACCCGTTTCTACGGAAGGATGTTCGACGAATGCGTGCTCCACACCAGCCCGTCGAGCAACATATCTGCAACCCTCACCGGTTGCCTTGCTGGATCTGACATCCCAGCTCGCAAAGTACCCCAACATGGGTGTTTGACTTGTCGGTCAACTGGTGAACCTGCCAGCTTCGTCTGATGTCTTTGACGTTAGAGAAGCAGATGGTCCATTTGGGTCAGCAACCTGTTTGCATAGCCCTGATGGCTGTGTATGGTTGCCATCCCATGTTGTGTGGTTGACGAAAGTCGCCGCAGCACCCCCCTTGAGCCCTTCGGTGGCTCAAGGGGGTGTGGTCTTTTCTCCCGCACCCAATTTCTCCCGCTGTTTGCATGCTGCGCTGCAGCCGATTCACGCATGAAGCCCGTTCATGCGTGAGTTGACCTTGTCCGCTTTCATCAACCCCAACTATTGGGAAAGCACATGGACATTCAAACCACAAGCAACACGGAGCTCTTGCGCTTGGCCTTCGGCCTCAGCGTCTATGAAGCTCAGGCCGCGGAACGGGAGCTTTTCAGATCACCTGGTGAGCTGGTGCCCGATGGCCACTGCGTTCAAGAAGGCCTCTTCAACTCATTTGGGTGGGAGCAGCGGCTGACCGCGGCACGTGAACTCGATAGGCGTGCCGCAGATCGAGACCGCGAAAAACTGTTGAGCCCAGAGTCCACCTATGGGTGGCTGAATCGACGCATCGGGCACCTCGAATACGAAGTATTTGTTGTGGTCTTTTTGGATGCACAGAACAAGGTGATCCATCTGGACGAGCTGTTTCGTGGAACAACCAACCAGACTTCGGTATACCCCAGGGAGGTTGTCAAAAAGGCGATTCTCCACAACGCCTCAAGCGTGCTGCTTTCGCACAACCATCCTTTATGTTGATTTCAAGGTGTTCACCGAGGAAGCGTGTCAACGCGCCAGAGATGGATGGGGAACACAGCTTCGCTCCACTGCGCCGCGCGGAAT
>C687J35021_10001357_pt1 | contig 18487 bp, 20 predicted proteins | sample RifCSPhighO2_12_FD_35021 | JGI IMG/M metagenome (IMG submission 35021)
TGCTGATCGCCAGGGTCAGAAGAAAGATGCCATTGATAAACGCGATGATCCGTAAGGTCGGCCAAGCCATCTAAGCGGGTTCCGTTCCAGTAATAGCAAGATTTTAGGTTGTCGGGCTTGCTCGCTGTCGCGCAGCCGATTTCACTCAGTGTCGCCAGAATGCCCGAGTTACCAGAACCAGTACCGTAAGAATTTCCAGGCGACCGAGCAGCATGCCGATAGTCAGCAGCCATTTGGCCGCATCCGGCAGGCTGGAGAAGTTGCCCGCCGGGCCGATGATCGGGCCCAACCCAGGGCCCACGTTGCACACTGCGGTCGCCGCGCCGGTCAGCGCGGTTACCCAGTCCAGGCCAAGCAGAGTCAGGCCGAGGGCGATCACGCCGATGGTGATGGTGAAGAAAAATGAAAAGGTGATCAGCGAGCGGACAATCTCTTCATCGAGGTTGTGGTTGTTGTATTGCTGCTTGATCACCGCGCGCGGATGCACCAGTTGCTGCAGGTTTGCCCGCAGCAGCACATAGGCTACCTGAAAACGAAAGATCTTCAGGCCGCCGGAAGTGGAGCCCGAGCAGCCGCCAACAAAGGTCAGGTAGAAGAACAGCAGCACGGCGAAACTGCCCCAGGTGGTGTAATCGCCGAGGGCAAAGCCTGTGGTGGTGATCACCGAGGTGACATTCACCGCGACGATGCGAAACGCATCCAACCAGTTGTTATCCGAGTGCAGCCACAGCCAGGTGCCGAAAACCAGCCAGGTGGCCAGCAGAAAGCCAAGAAAGCCACGTACCTGATGGTCTTTGAACAGTGCTTTGCGGTTGCCGCGCAGGGTGGCGACATACAGGGTAAAAGGCAGGCCGCCGCAGATCATCAGCACCACCGCCACCCAGTGCACGGCCGGTTGGCTCCAGTTGGCCAGCGACGAGTCCGAGGTTGAGTAGCCGCCGGTGGCGATTGAGGTCATCGCATGNTTGATCGCATCGAAGGGTGTCATGCCGGCCAACCAGAAGCCGAGAAAGCCGCTCAGGGTCAGACTCAGGTAAATAAACAGGATGTATTTGGCCGCCATGTGCGAGCGNGGCATGACTTTCTCACCCCAGTCGGAGGATTCGGTCTGGAACAGGCGCATGCCGCCGACCCGCAACAGCGGCAGAATCGCCACCGCCATGCCGATAAAGCCGATACCGCCCAGCCACTGCAGCATCGAACGCCAGATCAGCAGGCCGGGGGAGGCGTGGTCCAGGCCAGATAACACGGTTGAGCCGGTGGTGGTAACGCCAGACATGGTCTCGAAGAAGGCATCGGTGTAGCTGATATGGTGAATCAACACCATCGGCAGGGCGGCAAAAATGCACACCACCAGCCAGCTGCCGGTGGTCAGCAGGTACATATCGCGCGGGCGCAGCTGCGCCTCCTTGGGTCGCCCGGGGATGACCATGGCAATGCCTGCGACGGCGGTTACCAGGCTGGACCAGAGAAAGGCGTTGAGGTCGTCCGTGCGTGAATACAGCAGCAGCGTCAGCATGGGGATTAACATGCTGACGGCCAGGGTGATCAGGAAGATGCCGAGAATAAAAGCAATGATGCGCAGTGTCGGCAATGACATGGATTCGGCTCGGGCTCTGGTGGGGCAAAGGGGCGTTATTCTACGCGCGCTGCAGCCGCTGTACAGCCGCCACAATGCGCGCTTTACAAGTGCTTGGCGCTGCATAGAATAGCCGCCAGGTGCCGGCCCCTGCCGGTTTCTGAGCCCGCCAAATCATGTCCGATAGCAATCCTTGTCTTAGCTGTGGTGCCTGCTGCGCGCATTTTCGTGTGTCATTTTTCTGGGGTGAGTGCCAATCGGCGGGCGGTGTGGTGCCCGATGATCAGGTTGTACTGATCACTCCGCATCGCGTCGCCATGCGCGGTACGGAGAGCAAGCCCGTGCGCTGCTCGGCCCTGCTCGGTGAAGTCGGCCAAGGCGTGCGCTGTACGCTGTATGAACAGCGCTCCAGCACCTGCCGCGAGTTCGATGCCTCCTGGGGCAATGGCGAGTACAACCCGCATTGCGATGCGGCGCGCAGTGCACACGGTTTACCGCCGTTGATGCCATCGGTATTGCCGAGTCTTTCTCCCGAGCGGGTTGCCTGAGAAGCGCTACGTATTGCCCGTCCGCGTCGCCCAGGCACTAGAATGGCCAACTGACTGAATTGCCGAGGTGGCTGATGGACGCTCTTGATGCGTTGCTAAACCGTGTTTCCGCGCCGCGCTTGATTGCGCCGGCTCCCGATACTGCGCAGCGCGAGCTGCTGTTTCGCGCCGCCTTGCGTGCGCCTGACCACGGCCAGNTNCGCCCCTGGCGCTTTCTCACCATCGAGGGCGCGGCGCGTGAGCAGCTGGGCGAACTNTTGGCCCAGGCGCTGCCGGCCGATGCCAGCCCCGAAGCCCTGAGCAAGGCCCGCGCCATGCCGCTGCGGGCACCGCTACTGGTGGTGGTGATTGCCCGGGTGCAGGCCCATGCCAAGGTGCCGGCGCAGGAGCAGGTGATCGCTGCCGGCTGCGCCGCCCACGGCATTCTGCTGGCCGCCCATGCTCAGGGCATAGGCGCGGTCTGGCGTACCGGTGAACTGGCCTATAACGCCCAGGTGGCGGCCGGTCTGGGGCTGGCCGCGGACGAGCAGGTTATCGCCTTTCTGTACCTGGGCACGCCGGAGCGCGAGTTGCGCGCGGTGCCCCAGGTGCAGGTTGGTGATTTTGTCAGGGCCTGGCCTGCGGCGCAGTGAGCGGCAAGCGCAGGGTGGCGATCAAGCCACCCAGCGGATGGTTGCTCAATTCCAGCTGGCCGCCATGCCGTTCCGCCGCGCGGCGCGCGATGGCCAGGCCCAGGCCATGACCGCTGCTGGTCTGGCCGGGGGCACGGAAGAAGGGTTCGCCAAGGCGTGCCAGCAGCTCAGGGGCCGCACCAGGGCCATGGTCGCGCACGCTCAGGCATAGCTGCTCGGCGTTTCTGCTGGCGCTCAATTCGATGGGCTGGCCAACCGGGTTGAAGCGCAGGGCATTGCGCAGCAGGTTGTCCATCGCGCGTTGCAGCATATCCGGCCAGCCGTTGAGCTGCAGGCCGCTTTCCAGCTGAATCTCGATCTGCTGCTCGGGGGCGTCCAGGCGCGCCTCTTCCTGCAATTTGTGCAGCAGTTCGTCCAGATTGATCGGTTGCGCCGCGCCCGGTTCGGCGTCGAGGCGGGCGAGGGCGAGGATTTCACTGATCAGCGCTTCCAGGCGGTCGCACTCCGTGCTCAGGCGCGGCCAGTATTTCTCCCGTTCGCCGGCCTCTGCCCGTTCGGTCAGCGCCAGGGCGATGCGCAGGCGTGCCAGGGGGGAGCGCAGCTCATGGGACACATCGCGCAGCAACTGGCGTTGACTGCTGATCAGGCCCTGTACCCGCTCGCCCATGCGGTTGAAGTCGGCTGCCAGTACGCCGAGTTCATCACGTCGCTGGGCCAGGCGCGCCAGGCTGTTCTGTTGATAGGCGGTTTGCCCCAGGTCATGCACCGCACCGCGCAGGCGATTCAGCGGGCGGGTGATGGAGAGCGTCAGCCAGAGGCTGAACAGGGTCAGCACCACTAGGGCGATGCCCANTGCGCTCAGTGGCCAGAGCCGGCTTTCACGCTGCCAGGCGGCGACTTCGGGATTGGGGATGCGGTAGATAAACAGATAGGTTTCGCCACTGTGCGGGCTGGTGTAATCGACACTCAGGCGGCGCCAGGGCAGGCGTTTCTCATTGCGATGGCGGGCTTCAAAGGCTGCCGCACGGGGCGGGAAGGTGCCTTTGACCACGGCTTGGCCGCTGTCGTCGAGCACCTGTACATCGATGCGGAATTTGCGTTTGCGTTGCTCGAGCAGGGCCTGGGCCGCAGTTGGGCCTTGTTTTTCGTAGCGTTGAGTCCACTTTTCGGCGAGGTCATCCATGCCGGGGTGCTGACTGAGCAGCCAGGCGTCCTGGTTGAGCATGCGCCCAAGCAGCATGGACAGCCCGGCAACCAGGGCAATAGCCAGCCAGAAGCTGGCAAAGATGCGCCAGAACAGTGACCGCACGGTGGCTCCTTAGTCGTTAATGGCTGTGGTGAAAACGGTTACGCCCATCAGGCCTTACGGCGTGATGGGCGTACGACCGCGAGGTCGGGTTAGTTCTTCTTCGCCTGCTCGGCCTGCCAGGCTTTGAATGCCATACGCTCGGCGCGACGTTCCTGCATTTTCTTCTGGTGTTCGTCGAAGGCTTTCTGCTGCTCGGGATTGAGCAGGGCGCGGATGGCGCTGTGCTGCTTGTCCTTGGCGGCTTTCAGTTCGTCCTGCATGGCTTTCTGTTCGGCGGCCGGCAGCTTGTCCAGATAGCGCTTGGTGATGTCATGGCGGCCTTTCATCTGCTCGCCCATCAGCTTACGGATTTCGCGGTGCTGCTCCTGGCTCAGGTCGAGCTCTTTGAGCATGCGGGAGCCGGGTTCCCCATGATGGCCGCCGCCGTGACGCGGGCCGTCTTCGGGCATGGCCATGGCCAGGCTCGGCAGGGACAGGGCGAGCAGTACTGCGGTAAGGGTCTTGCGCATGATGTATCTCCTTGTCTGAAACCGGTTGATACCGGATGAGCCCAGTCTAGGGCGATCAAGGTCAAGGGCCGTCAGGGCAAGGTAAAGCTTGGGTAAAGAGCGGTTTAAACGCTGTAGTAATAACCGCGGCTGCGCAAGGCGAGTATGCGCGGGCGGCCATCGGCATGGGGGCCGAGTTTCTTGCGCAGGTTGCTGACATGCATGTCCAGGCTGCGGTCATACAGGGTCAGTTTGCGGCCCAGGGCCAGTTGCGCCAGTTCCTGCTTGCCCACCGGCTCCCCCGGTTGACGCAGCAGGGCCTCGAGGATGCGGCTCTCCGAGAGTGTCAGGAGCACTTCCTGCTCCCCCAGGACGACGATGCCGCGGGCCTGGCTGTACTGCAGATCGCCCAGCTCCAGCTGGCTGGAAGGGGCGGGCGGCAGGGTGCGGCGCAGTACGGCGCGCAGGCGCGCGGTCAGCTCGCGGGGGTCGCAGGGTTTGGCCAGGTAGTCATCGGCACCCAGCTCCAGGCCGAGAATCCTGTCCAGCGGTTCGCCGCGGGCAGAGAGCATCAGCACCGGCAGTTCGGGATGGTCGCTGCGCAACTGTTTGAGCAGTTCCAGGCCGCTGCCGTCGGGCAGCATGACATCCAGCACCACCGCATCCGGGGCCTGGCTGGCCAGGGCCAGGCGTGCACTGCTGCCGTCGTGACAGGCGCTGACCTGGAAGCCTTCCTGGGTCAGCCAACTGGCCAGCAACTCGCACAGTTCAATGTCGTCGTCGATTAACAGCAAGGCACTCATAAGATCAGTTCAACCACTCTCGGCGCGAACGCCGTTTGCCGCGCAGCAAAGCCCCGATGATAACCCCGAGCAGGCTGGCCCCGGCCCCTACGACAAACCACATCTGCTGTTCGCTGAGCAGTTGTTGCGGAGCCTGGGCCTGGACCTTCTTGAGTTGCAGCTTGAGGCGCTGATTTTCCTGGCGCAGGCGTTGCAACTGCACGCTCTCGCGTTCGCCGTTGTTGGCCTGCAGTTCGGCAGCCATGGCGTCGCGCTGCTCCTCGCTGATGGCCAGGCGCTGTTCCAGGCTGTCGATCTGCACTTGGGCAGCGGACGCTGGCACCGCCGCTGGCTGCGGCGGGCTTTGCTCGGCCTGCACGGCACCAGGTAGCGACAGGGTCATTAGCAGAATCAGCGAGCCTGGACGCATCGGAACTCCTGTTGGTACTTATTGTTATGGGGCATTCGGCGTGGCGGCCGGTCTCAGGGCAGTACCAGCTTGAACGGCTTGACCTGGACCGCGGCATAAACCCCGGCCGCGCGATAGGGGTCGGCATCGGCCCAGCTCTGTGCGGCGCTCAGGGAATCGAATTCGGCCACGATCAGGCTGCCGGTAAAGCCGGCCGGGCCCGGGTCGTTGCTGTCCACGGCAGGGTGCGGGCCGGCCAGTACCAGGCGGCCTTCGCTTTTCAGCTGTTCCAGCCGGGCCAGATGGGCGGGGCGGGCGCTGAGGCGGTTTTCCAGGGAGTTTTCCACATCGGTGGCAATGATGGCGTAGAGCATTTTGGTCCTTAATCGTGGGCGGCACAGGGGCCCATGTGCGGGGAGAAAAGCAGCCCGGCCAGGCAAAGTCGAGGAAATATTGGCGCAGGCCAGCATGAATCCATATCTGCCGGCATAATAACAAACATAAATTACCGGGAAAGTGCCCCTTATGGATGTCGATCTGCATTGCCACAGCACCGCTTCGGATGGCGCACTTGCGCCGGCTGTGGTGGTGGCGCGGGCGTTTGAGCGAGGGGTGCGTTTGCTGGCCCTGACCGATCACGACACCCTCGATGGCCTTGATGAGGCCGGTGCCGCAGCGCAAGAACTGGGCATGCAACTGGTCAATGGCATCGAACTGTCCTGCACCTGGGGCGGGGCGACCATCCATGTGCTGGGTTATGCTTTCAACCGCGATGCCCCTGCGCTGCAGCAGGCGATTGCCGAATTGCACGAAGGCCGCTGGTTGCGCGCCGCGGAGATCGGCAAACGCCTGGAAGCCAAGGGCATGCCGGGGGCGCTGGACGGCGCACGGGCCATGCAGCAGGAGCTGGGCGACAGCGGCAATGCCCCGGCGCGGCCGCATTTCGCCGATTTTCTGGTGCGCAGCGGTTATGTCAAAGACCGCGCCGAAGCGTTTCGNAAATGGCTGGGCTCGGGCAAGCTGGGCGATGTCAAGCAGCACTGGCCCGAGTTGGCTCAGGCCGTGGATACCCTGCGCCGTGCCGGTGCCTGGGTCAGCCTGGCGCATCCCTGGCAGTACGACTTTACTCGAAGTAAAAGACGCAAGTTGATCGCCGACTTTGTCGGTGCCGGCGGGCATTCCCTGGAGGTGGTCAACGGTATGCAGCCGGCCGAACAGGTCGGCAGCCTGGCGATTCTGGCGCGTGAATTCGGCATGTTCGTCACCGCGGGCAGTGATTTTCACGCACCGGGTCAGTGGTCAGAGTTGGGCGTATACCGCCCGGTTCCCGAGGATCTACCGCCCCTTTGGGCACGGTTCCAGCATGTCCAGCAGCCTACTGCAATCTGAACAGGGTTTTAGTGTGAGTCAGTTCTTCCAGATCCATCCGGAAAATCCGCAGTCGCGCCTGATTAAACAGGCGGTGGCGATCATCAGGGCTGGCGGTGTGGTGATCTATCCGACCGATTCCTCCTATGCGGTCGGCTGCCATATCGGCGACAAGAACGCGGTGGAGCGTATCCGCCGTCTGCGCCANCTGGACGACAAGCACAACTTCACTCTGGTNTGNCGCGACCTGTCGCAGCTCAGCACCTTTGCCAAGGTCGATACGGCGGCCTTCCGCCTGCTCAAGACCCATACACCNGGGCCCTACACCTTTATCCTCAACGCCACCCGCGAAGTGCCACGCATGCTGTTGCATGCCAAGCGTCGCACCATCGGCCTGCGGGTACCCAGCCACCCGATCGCCATGGCGCTGCTGGAGGAGTTTGGCGAGCCGCTGATGAGCGTCAGCCTGATCCTGCCAGGCGAAGACCTGCCGATGAGCGATCCTTACGAGATGCGCCAGATTCTCGAACACCAGGTCGATCTGATCATCGATGGCGGCTTCGGCGGGTTGGCGGCTTCCACCGTGGTCAGTCTGGTGGATGACGAGCCGGAAATCATCCGGGTCGGTTGCGGCGATCCAACGCCTTTCGTCGAGGCCTGAGTGCCACGCCGCAAGGCGTTGCTCCTGTGGCGATGCATGGTTGGGCGGTGCCCGCGTCGTTTTTCCCGCAGCGACGGCGAGCCTCGCTATACTTTGCCCCCTGTCGATTCGTATAGGTAACCTGGTTTGAGTCTTGTTGATTCCGAGCGCCGTGTGCTGTCCGGCATGCGTCCCAGCGGCCGCCTGCACCTTGGTCACTACCATGGTGTGCTGAAAAACTGGGTCAAGATGCAGCACAGTTACGAGTGCTTCTTCTGCATCGTCGACCTGCATGCCCTGACCACCGACTACGATGAGGTCAGTTCGCTGTCCCAGCGGGTGATGGACATGGCGGTGGACTGGCTGGCGGCCGGCGTCAGCCCCAGCTCGGCGACCCTGTTTATCCAGTCCCAGGTGCCCGAGCACGCTGAACTGCACCTGCTGCTGTCGATGATCTGCCCGCTCAGCTGGCTGGAGCGGGTGCCGTCCTACAAGGAACAGCAGGAGCAGTTGCACGGCAAGGACCTGGGCACCTTCGGTTTTCTCGGCTATCCCCTGCTGCAGGCCGCGGACATCCTGCTCTACCGCGCCGGTGTGGTGCCCGTGGGCAGCGATCAGCTGGCGCATATCGAGTTCGCCCGCGATGTGGCACGTCGCTTCAATCACCTTTACGGGCGTGAGCCGGGTTTCGAAGACAAGGCCGAGGCGGCCATCGTCAAACTGGGCAAGAAAACTGCCACGCTCTACAACAATCTGCGCAAGGCTTATCAGGAACAGGGTGATGTCGACTCCCTGGAGACCGCCCGCGCCCTGCTCAAGGATCAGCAGAGCATGACCCTGGGCGACAAGGAGCGGCTGTTCGGGTACCTGGAAGGCGGCGGCAAGGTGCTCCTGCCCGAGCCTCAGCCCTTGCTGAGCGAGTCGCCGAAGCTGTTGGGCCTGGATGGCAGCAAGATGTCCAAGTCCAACAACAATGCGATTTTCCTGCGCGATAGCACAAACGAGGTCGAGGACAAGATCCGCCGCATGCCCACGGACCCGGCGCGGGTACACCGAGGCGACCCCGGCGAGCCGGCGCTCTGCCCGGTGTGGCCGATGCACCAGCTGTACTCCAGTGAGGCCACCTGCGCCTGGGTGCAGCAGGGCTGCAAAAGCGCCGGTATCGGCTGCCTGGAGTGCAAGGCCCCGCTGATCGAGGCCGTGCAGAACGAGTTGAAGCCCTTGCAGGCGCGAGCCCTGGATTATCAGGACAGCCCCGACCTGGTGCGTCAGATACTCGCCGAGGGGGCCGAACGGGCACGTTCCGAAGCCCGCGAAACCCTGAGCGAAGTGCGCATGGCCCTGGGGCTGAATTACCGCTAAGTCCGCCAACGAGAGCCCCATGTCCAATCCGCCATCGCAGGAAGCCGTCGATACCCAGGCCGGTGCTCAGCAGGAGCTGCCGTTCGCCCTGGTCTATGGTCAGGCGGTGACCGAGATGCCGCTGGACCTGTATATCCCGCCCGATGCCCTGGAAGTCTTTCTGGAAGCCTTCGAAGGGCCGCTGGACCTGCTGCTCTACCTGATCCGCAAGCAGAACATCGACGTGCTGGATATCCCGGTGGCGGAAATCACCCGCCAGTACATGGGCTATGTCGAGCTGATGCAGTCTGTGCGCCTGGAGCTGGCCGCCGAGTACCTGGTGATGGCGGCCATGCTCGCCGAGATCAAGTCGCGCATGCTGCTGCCGCGTTCCAGTGAAGCCGAGGTCGAAGAGGACGATCCGCGCGCCGAGCTGATCCGTCGCCTGCAGGAGTACGAACGCTACAAGGCCGCCGCCGAAGGCATCGATGGCCTCACCCGGGTTGGCCGCGACCTCACCGTGCCGCGTCTGGAGGCTCCCGAAGCGCGGGCGCGCAAATTGCTGCCGGATGTCAGTCTGGAAGAGCTGCTGCTGTCCATGGCCGAGGTGCTGCGCCGCGCCGACATGTTCGAAAGCCACCAGGTGACCCGTGAGACGCTGTCCACTCGCGAGCGTATGAGTGAAGTGCTGGAGCGCCTAAAGGGCGGCGGTTTCGTGCCCTTTGTCGCGCTGTTCAGGGCGGAGGAAGGCAAGCTGGGGGTGGTGGTAACCTTTATGGCGGTACTCGAGCTGATCAAGGAATCCCTGGTCGAGCTGGTACAAAACGAGGCCTATGGGCCAATCCATGTGCGTGCGCGGGCTGAATAAGCATGAATCTCAACGAACCCCGTGAACTGGCCAGCCTGCTGGAAGCCTTCCTGCTGGCCTCCGGCAAACCGCAGTCGCTGGAGCGCCTGTACGAGTTGTTCGAAGAGGCCGAGCGGCCGGAACCGGCGGTCTTCAAGAAGGCGCTGGTGCACCTGGGCAAGTCCTGCGAAGGGCGCGCCTTCGAGCTTATCGAAGTGGCGTCCGGTTACCGTCTGCAGGTGCGTGAGCGTTTCGCGCCCTGGGTTGGCCGGTTGTGGGAAGAGCGCCCGCAGCGCTACTCGCGGGCCATGCTGGAGACCCTGGCGCTGATCGCCTACCGTCAGCCCATCACCCGCGGCGAGATCGAGGATGTGCGCGGTGTGGCGGTCAACAGCCATATCGTCAANACCCTGNTGGAGCGCGAGTGGATTCGCGTGGTGGGTTATCGCGATGTGCCGGGCAAGCCTGCGATGTTCGCCACCACCCGGCTGTTTCTCGACCATTTCAACCTGAAAAGCCTCGACGAACTGCCGCCCCTGGCCGCTCTGCGTGAGCTGGAGCCCGAACCGGTATTGGCCTTCGACGATGAGCAGGAAGCCCCGCAAGGCCTGCAGGCCCGCGCCGATCTGGCCCTGGCCGATGAGCCAGCGCTGGAGGCAGGCGAGGAAACCAGCTTCAGCAGCCTGCTGGCCGAGCTGGACTCGATGGAGCAGGGTCTGAAGACCGACTTCGACGATCTGCCCGAGCAGGACGATGAGTTTGAGGATGCCGAGGCACCTCAGCAAAGCCTGGATAAAGAACAGCTGCCCGACTGAGAGGGCCGTAGGATCAGCGGTAGCCCGGATAAGCCCTGGCGCAATCCGGGATGGCAGCTCTCCGGATTTCATCCGGGCTGCGGTAACGGGCTAGTACCTAGGCACCGATTGTCGCAAAGGCTGACGACTGTTCATCTGCAAGCTAGCCTCAAGTCGTGCTAATCGGCCGGCTTTCGCGTATGCTCCGCGCCCCTTCGACGACTTGAGTCGTCCAATCACCAAAGAAAACACCGGGAGGTGCCCAGATGAGTGAATCCGAAGAATACAGCCCAGCAGGCGAAAAACTGCAGAAAGTCATGGCGCGCATGGGCCTGGCTTCNCGCCGTGAAATCGAAGCCTGGATCACCGCCGGCCGCGTCAAGGTCAACGGCGCAGTCGCCAGCCTGGGCGTGCGCGTCGACCTGCATGATGCAATCGCCGTCGATGGCAAGGTGATCCGCCGTGAAGAAGCCGCCGAGAGCGTGCGCCGCGTGATCATCTATAACAAGCCCGAAGGCGAGATCTGCACCCGTGACGACCCGGAAGGCCGTCCGACCGTGTTCGACCGTCTGCCACGGCCGAAAGAAGGCCGCTGGATCAATATCGGCCGCCTCGACATCAACACCACTGGTCTGCTGATGTTCACCACCGACGGTGAGCTGGCCAACCGCCTGATGCACCCGTCTTACCAGATGGACCGCGAGTACGCCGTGCGCGTGCGTGGCGAAGTCGACGAAGAGATGATCGAACGCCTGAAAGCTGGCGTGATGCTCGAAGACGGCCCGGCCAAGTTCACCGATATCAAGGAAGCGCCGGGCGGCGAAGGCTTCAACCACTGGTATCACTGCGTGGTGATGGAAGGCCGTAACCGTGAAGTGCGTCGCCTGTGGGAATCCCAGGGCCTGGTGGTCAGCCGTCTGAAGCGCGTGCGTTTCGGCCCGGTATTTATCACCTCGGACCTGACCATGGGCCGCTGGCGCGAAATGAGCCAGCGCGAAGTGGATATCCTCAGCGAGGAAGTCGGCCTCAAGCCGGTGGCCCTGCCGGATATGAAGGAAAAGACCCGCGACAAGATCGACCGTCTGCAGCGCAAATCGGCCAAGCCGGTGGGCCGCGCCGCGCGTCCGGAGCGGACCCTGCGTCCGGCCCATGCTGGCGCGAGCGAGGGTGACCAGGGTCGCGGGCGTGCACCCCGCGGCGAAGGCGCGGAGCGGGGCGAGCGTGTGCAGCGTACGCCGCGCGCGCCGCGTGCCGAGTCGGGGCGTGAGCCGCAGGGTCGTGGTCAGGCGGGTAAAGGCACGCCAGTGGCCGAGCGGCCGCGTGACGTCAACAAGAAGCGTCCAGCCAAGCCCGGCGCGCAGCCGCGTCCTGCGGTGGCCTTGACCGAGCGTCCGGCGCGCAAGCCGGCCGGTGCGCCGGTCAAGCGTCGTAGCCAGCCCACCAGCGAGGGCCAGCGCCCTGGTTTTGGTCGTGGTAGCCGCAAGCCCGAGTAACAACGGGTGCTGTAAAACAAAAGGCGACCCTCGGGTCGCCTTTTTGCATATCCGTGCTAGTCAGCCAGCCATGGACAGGCGGTTACGGCCTTCGCGCTTGGACACGTAAAGCGCACTGTCGGCCCGGCGCAGCAGGCTTTCCATGGACTCGCCCGGCAGTAGGCTGGCGCAGCCGAGGCTGATGGACAGGTCGATGGTGCGGTGCTCCACCAGGTACTGGATGCCCATGACCGCCATGCGCAGGCGTTCTCCGACTATGGAGGCGGCTTCGCGGCTGGTATTGGAGAGCAGCACCAGAAACTCTTCGCCGCCATAGCGGAACACCATGTCGACATTGCGCAGGCTGTCTTTCAGGGCATTGGCCACGGCCTTGAGTGCCTCATCGCCAATGCTGTGGCCGTGCTGGTCGTTGATCTGCTTGAAGTGGTCGATATCCACCATCAGTACCGACAGCGGCTGCAGGTTGCGCCGCGCCATGTCGACCTCACGCTGCAGGGTCTGGGTCATGGCCACGCGGTTGCCGGTTTCGGTCAGCGGGTCGCGCAGTGCGGTCTGCAGGGCGGTGCGGTAGAGCAGGGCGTTGCGCAGCGGGAACAACAGGCTGGCCAGCAGGGATTCGAGCTGACCGAGTTCGTCTTCGCTGAAACGGTAGCTGCGGCGGAAGGTCAGTTCACCGAGGTATTCGCCCTCGTGGTTGAGGCGGTAGCCGGCCGAGTGGTTGGCGCGTTCGCCCAGATCCAGGCGTAGGTCGCAGGAGGCCAGCTGGTAGCTCAGGGCGCTGAGCGGCACCAGGCGCTGCACGGCGTCGAAAAACAGTTCGAGAATCCGCTCGGTTTCCAGGGAGGTCTGCAGCTGCAGGCTCAGTTGCTGACGCAATTGCGCCAGGCTGACCGGCTTGAGAGTCTTTTGCGCCCTGCTGGCATAGCCAAGACGCTGCAACTTGGCGGCATCGAAGTCTATGGTGTTGGATTGGTTGTGCGGGGCCATTCAGCCTACCTCTTGCGCGATTCGCGACGACTGCAAGAGGTAGAGCGAATTTCATGCCAAGCGCATTTTTATAGAAAAAATGCTTTTATTTCATGGGTTTAGTTTTATGTGGCAAACGTCAGGCGGCAAGAAATTGCCGGTTGTCTGCCGCCCTTGATGGCCATTTGCCGTCGCTGGGGTCGTGGGCGCCGGAAAACCGGCGCTAGCGGTAGGGGCTACTGGGCGTCGAACGCTTGGCCATTGACGCCCGTGCTGTCCGGGCCCATCAGGTACAGGTAGANCGGCATGATGGCNTCCGGCAGNGGGTTGTTGGCCGGGTTCTCGCCCGGGTAGGCCTGGGCNCGCATGTCGGTNCGGGTGGCACCCGGGTTGACGCTGTTGGCGCGCACATTGGCAATGCCGTCGACTTCGTCGGCCAGTACCTGCATAAGGCCCTCGGTGGCGAACTTCGATACCGCGTAGGCACCCCAGTAGGCACGGCCTTTACGGCCGACGCTGCTGGAGGTGAACACCACCGAGGCGTCGGCCGAGAGCTTCAGCAGCGGCAGCAGGGTGCTGGTGAGCATAAACATGGCGTTGACGTTGACCTGCATGACACGCATGAAATTGTCGCCGGACAGCTGCTCCAGGGGCGTGCGCGGGCCGATGATCGAGGCGTTGTGCAGCAGGCCGTCGAGGCGACCGAATTCGTTCTCGATCATCGCCGCCAGTTCGTCGTACTGGTGCGGCAGGGCGGTTTCCAGGTTGAACGGGATCACTGCCGGCTGTGGGTGGCCGGCCGCTTCGATGGCGTCATACACCCGGCTGAGGTTTTCTTCGGTCTTGCCCAGCAGTAGCACCGTGGCCCCATGGGCGGCAAAGGTCTTGGCGGCGGCCGCACCGATCCCGCGGCCGGCACCGGTCACCAGAATCACGCGGTCCTTGAGCAGGTCGGGGCGAACGGAATAGTCGAACATGGAAACTCCTTTGGAGAGCGGCAAGCCTCAAGTGGCAAGCATCGATTTAAAAGCCCAGGCGTGGTGATGGCGGTGGGCGCAATACTGGCGTGCGGCTGCAGTCAGCAGCTGCACAGGGCTCGTTCGAGCACGGCGCGCAATTCCAGTGGATGATCCACCACCACGTCGGCACCCCAGTTGCGCGGGTTGTCTTGCGGGTGGATATAGCCGTAGGTCACCGCGGCGGTCTTGCAGCCGGCGGCGCGGCCGGCTTCGATATCGCGCTCGTCGTCGCCGACAAACAGCGCCTCGCCTGGCTGTATGCCGATCTGGCTGCAGGCCAGCAGAAGCATCTCCGGGTCGGGCTTGCTGCGGCTGACGTGATCCGGGCAGACCAGCACCGCCGAGCGCTGTGCCAGGCCGAGCTGCTGCATGATCGGCTCGGCGTAACGCACCGGCTTGTTGGTCGCCACGCCCCAGATCAGTCTGGCCTGTTCGATCTCATCGAGCAGCTCATTTATGCCGTCGAAGGGCCGGGTCAGGACCGCGCAGTGGCTCTGATAGCGTTCGAGAAACTCCAGGCGCAGGGCCTCGAAGCCTTCGGCCTCGGGGCCCATGACAAAGTTGGCGGCGACCATGGCGCGGGCACCGCCGGAAATCTGGTCGCGGATCAGTTTGTCGTCGATCGCGGGCAGGCCGCGATCGACGCGCATGGCCTGGCTGATGGCGATAAAGTCCGGCGCGCTGTCGAGCAGGGTGCCGTCCATATCGAATAGAACCGCGCGTAAACGCATGCGCCCTACGCCTCCTTGAGAGTCTGGATCATGTAGTTGACGTCGACGTCCGCTTCCAGCTTGTAGCGCTTGGTCAGCGGGTTGTAGGTCAGGCCGATGATGTCCTTGACCTCAAGGCCCGCTGCGCGGCTCCAGGCTCCCAGTTCCGATGGGCGGATAAACTTCTTGAAGTCATGGGTGCCGCGCGGCAGCAGGCGCAGCAGGTATTCGGCCCCGATCACGGCAAACATATAGGCCTTGGGGTTGCGGTTGATGGTGGAGAAGAACACCTGGCCGCCGGGCTTGACCATGCGGTAGCAGGCGCGGATCACTGACGCTGGGTCCGGTACGTGTTCGAGCATTTCCAGGCAGGTGACCACGTCGAACTGCTCCGGCATTTCCTCGGCCAGGGCCTCGGCGGTGATCTGCCGGTATTCGACGCTGACGCCGGATTCGAGCTGGTGCAGTTGGGCCACCGCCAGCGGCGCTTCGCCCATGTCGATACCGGTCACGCTTGCACCGCGCAGGGCCATGGATTCGCTGAGAATGCCGCCGCCGCAGCCGACGTCGAGGACCTTCTTGCCGGCCAGGCCGACGCGCTCGTCGATCCAGTTGACCCGCAGCGGGTTGATGTCGTGCAGCGGCTTGAACTCGCTTTCGCGGTCCCACCAGCGATGGGCGAGGGCTTCGAATTTGGCGATTTCGGCGTGGTCGACGTTGCTCATATAGATCCCTGAATCAGGCTGCGGCGAGAGGCTCATGTTGCCAGTTTCGCCGGGTGGGTTGGGCATCTGATGTGCGCCCAATGTATGTCAGTTTGTCGCAGTGCCCGCATTCTCCGGGCTGGCTGTCACTTACCGGCGATCTTTGCTCCCCAGGCGCGAGCGTTGGCGATAATTCGCTGTTCGTCCAGGCGGGTCAGTTGACCGCCGTCGAGCAGTTGCTTGCCACCCACCCAGACATGCTCGGTGCAGGCCCGGCCGCCAGCGTAGAGCAGTTGCGATACCGGGTCGTAGACGGGTTGCTGGGCCAGGCCGTTGAGGTCGAACACCGTGAGGTCGGCGGCCTTGCCCAGCTCCAGCGAGCCGATCTGCTGGTCCAGGCCGAGGGCGCGGGCACCGTTGAGCGTGGCCATGCGCAGTGCGCTGTGGGCGTTAAGTGCCAGTGCAGAGCCGGCCACGGCCTTGGCCAGCAGGGCGGCGGTACGGGTTTCGCCGAGCAGGTCGAGATCGTTGTTGCTCGCCGCGCCGTCGGTGCCGATGGCCACATTGACACCGGCCTGCCACAGCCGATCCACTGGGCAGAAGCCGCTGGCCAGCTTGAGGTTGGATTCCGGGCAGTGGATCACGCTGCTATTGCTGGTCACCAGCAGTGCCAGGTCCTCGTCGTCGATCTGGGTCATATGCACGGCCTGGAAGCGCGGGCCGAGCAGGCCCAGGCGCGCCAGGCGGGCCAGGGGCCGCTCGCCGTGCTGCTCAAGGCTCTGCTGCACCTCGAAGGCGGTCTCGTGCACATGCATATGGATGCCGGCGTCTAGCTCCTCGGCCAGTACACGGATATTTTCCAGCTTGTCGTCGCTGACCGTATAGGGCGCATGGGGGCCGAAGGCCACGCTCAGGCGCGGGTGGTGCCTGAGGTCGTCGAACAGGCCCAGGCCCTTGCGCAGCGCTTCGCTGGCGTCGCGTGCGCCGGGGATGGGAAAGTCCAGCACGGGGATGCTGATCTGCGCGCGGATACCGCTCTTGTGCACCAGTTCGCAGGCCATTTCCGGAAAGAAGTACATGTCCGAAAAGCAGCTGATGCCGCCCTTGAGCTGCTCGGCGATGGCCAGCTCGGTGCCGTCCTGGACGAACTGCTCGTTGACCCACTTGGCCTCGGCCGGCCAGATATGCTGCTCCAGCCAGGTGTTCAGGGGCAGGTCGTCGGCCAAGCCGCGAAACAGGGTCATGGCGGCATGCCCGTGGGCGTTGATCAGGCCCGGCGTGAGCAGGCGGCCGGGCAGTTCGAGCACCTGCAGGGCGGCGTGCTGGAGCGCTTCGGCGCGCGGTGCGATCAGGGCGATGCGGCCNTCACGGATGCCCAGGCCGTGCTCATGCAAGACCACGCCTGCGGGTTCTACCGGCACCAGCCAGGTGGGGAGCAGCAGCAGGTCGAGNGGGGCGTGGGGCATTAGGAGCGCTTCCGGCGGTCAGTGAAAGGGCGAGTTTATAGAGGAACGCCNTAGGCTTGAAGCTGAAAGCGCCTGCCTGGCCCGATTGCCCGAGCGGGCTGGCGCTGTTTGGCAGGCCTTGTGCGTATAATGGTCGGCTTTTTCCGGGAGGGGTGCGTCATGCGCGAGCAATTGCTAGCGGCAGAGCAGGTCAGGGCTATCGAGTGGCGCGCTGGTGCGCTGCATCTGCTCGACCAGCGCGCCTTGCCTTTCGAGGAAACCTGGCTCAGTTACAGCACTGCAGCCGCCGTGGCCGAGGCCATCCGCGACATGGTGGTGCGCGGCGCACCGGCCATCGGCATCAGCGCGGCCTATGGGCTGGTGCTGGCCGTGCGTGCGCGGCTGGCGGCCGGTGGCGACTGGCGCGCGGCGCTGGAGGANGACTTTGCCCTGCTGGCCGCCGCGCGACCGACCGCAGTCAACCTGGTCTGGGCGCTCAACCGCATGCGCGAGCGCCTGGAGCGTGTGAAAGGGGATGACGATGTCTTGGCGGTGCTGGAAGCCGAGGCGGTGGGCATTCATCAGAGTGATCGCGACGCCAACCTGACCATGGCCCAGCTCGGCGTCGAGCTGATCCGCAAACATCAGGGCAATCTGCAGAACCTGCTCACTCATTGCAATGCCGGAGCTCTGGCTACCGGTGGCTTCGGCACGGCCCTGGGGGTGATCCGTGCGGCCTATCTGGACGGTCTGGTCGAGCGCGTCTACGCCGACGAAACCCGGCCCTGGCTGCAGGGGTCGCGCCTGACTGCCTGGGAGCTGGCCGCCGACGGTATTCCGGTCACGGTGAATGCCGACTCGGCCGCCGCGCACCTGATGAAAACCCGCGGCATCACCTGGGTCATAGTCGGTGCCGACCGCATCGCCGCCAATGGCGATGTGGCCAACAAGATCGGCACCTACCAGCTGGCGGTCAATGCCATGCATCACGGCGTGCGCTTTATGGTGGTGGCCCCCAGCTCGACCATCGACATGAACATGGAGCATGGCGACGACATTCCCATCGAGGAGCGGTCCGGCAGCGAGCTGCTGGAGCTGGGGGGCAAGCGGGTGGCTGGCGAGATCAGTGCGCTGAATCCGGTGTTCGACGTGACCCCGGCGGATCTGATCGACTTCCTGGTGACCGAGAAGGGCGTAATCGATCGTCCGGATACGGCGAAAATGGCGCAACTGATGTGCCGCAAGCGTTTGCATTGAGATTTTCGCGTATTCACGCGTAGCTCGCAGGCCGTTGAAAAACGTAGCGAGCGACGGCTAGGCAAGGCGAAAGCAGCCGAGGAAGCGCAGTGTACGAGTTGTACATGAGCATTCCGAGGCTGCTTTCAACGCGGCATAGCCGAGCGCAGTAGTTTT
>C687J35021_10001359_pt1 | contig 18443 bp, 30 predicted proteins | sample RifCSPhighO2_12_FD_35021 | JGI IMG/M metagenome (IMG submission 35021)
CTCAACCATTTCTGTTTAGAAGTAAAATGCGAAACGTGTAAAGTAAGACAAATCTTATCGCGAACAAAGGAAGAATTTTCTATTTTCAGAGAAACTGGTACTATGATGAAAAATGGTATGTTGGAAACATTGTCTAACGAATTAGAAAACCAGAAGAAAAACTAATTACTTTTTAACTCGCCAGAGATAAGAATTACGTCTGGACGACAATCAACAGTAATATAACTATCGGTTCTAGATTCATCCTTGAAAAAATTACATACGGCAGGATTTTTCTCTTCGAATTGAATAACCAAATTTTTCGGACCAACTCTAGCAGATTTTTGGTCTTTGAATTGTAAACCAATAACATTTCTTGTATAGATATGTTTTTCCGCATCTGCAAACATACATTTATTAATGTTTCGTCTATGACTTCTCTCACACGAAATAACAATAATACCAGGAATTATCATCGCCACCAATCCTTTTGTCTGTCGTATCTAGCCATCCAATCATCGTATGCGGCCCGGTCGGTCTTAGTAGCGGTAGGTCTAATCCAAAATTCACGCCGTTGTATTATAGGTCTTTTTTTCTTAATTAATTCATATGCATCTTCCAACGACATTCCTTTATATTTGTGTAAATACCATGCCGTAGCCAAAGGCGACCGCTCGATCCCTTGATAACAATGTAAAAGGGTAGGTCCTTTCTTCACTTCCTCGTCAATTTTTGCAGCAGCTTTATCCAAGTTTTCTTCTGGTACATGTTCTTCATCGATATACCCTTCAACTAAAGGAGCCCAATAATCATCCTTTTTCCTCAATCCACAATCGAGTTTAGACTCCATTACACAAATCCTAGCGCCTTTCCATTCATACCCATCACCTTGGTCGCCTACGAATAAATTTTCTATAATTTCAGTTGGTTTTTCAATACCAGACATTCGCTTTGACATGAAATCAACTCAGTCCGTGCTTGAAACCTAAAATACTACCAACATCATCATTACTGTCGCTACATAACAAAGCATCGTTAACAATTTTACAATATGTACCAGAAAACACCCACCGAGATGACATATTTGAATGTAGTTCGGAACCATAGGAATTTTTCATCATAATATCTTTTACAGTAACGTCGTGTTCTCTATTTCCTTTCGTAGTTACTATACATCTAAACATGTTATCTAGTCTATCGGTCCTAATCATCTTTCTTACTCCGGGAACTTCTCTAGAAGAACCAGAAACTAAGTTACATCTAACTGATATAACATTTTCCCACTCTGGAATCGGACCTAACATACAATATATAAAGATTAATTTAATATATAACAATTACTACAAGGAACGTACTTTTTCTTAGTATTTCCTCGTACCCATGCTATTGGTACGTGACCTGCAGATTCTGAAGAATATTGCAGAACACAACAGAATTCATACTTAAAATATAACCCTAATTTTATATTCTTCTTAAATTCATCTAAATTGTTAAATCCTGAGATAACTTCATCGAAGTCGTAGTCTATGGTACCCGCTACGAAATCTCCGTTACTCAATTTTTGCATAATTTGTTGTTTTATACAGAACCATCCTTAACAGTTTGGATTTTGTCATAACACTCCCATGTACAATAGTTACCATTCATACGGCTGGTTCCCCTTTGCTTCTGCATAGGAAAAAGCGTTCCGCATCCATCACACTCAACCATTTGCATTCTTATTCTTGGCATTCAAAAACACATCCAATTTTTCTTTTTCTTTCATGCACAGTCCCAAACTTCTTCAAGTTCTTCATTATTTTCAAACTTTTTACGTATTTTAATCACCTCCGGTACGGCTTTCGCTGGACTCGAACCAACACCACGAAGTTAACGGCTTCGCATCCTACCAATTAGACTAGAAAGCCAAATGCGAATATTCACGAACCATCGTGTTGTCGCTGTTAAGCCGTTTGTCCACGATGGCACGCCAAACCATTAAAGATTTGGAGACCATCGGACCAAATTATTCGAAGATATGAAACAATTTCTAACTTGTTTTAATAACCTTCGAACATGATGCGGTGTAATAAAGTAGGCACTATAAGCCCCTCCATTACTGCGTCCGAAAACCATTTCCATGGATTTCCGCATCATAGCACATGACAATTGTACTATCTTGCATATATACTTATTCTTTGCACAAAATATGAGTTCTGGTAACTTTTTCATTAGATTGAAATCTTCTTATAAAACAAATCATAGGTTTGAATTCAGAAGAATTTATTGTATATGAATTTCCAGAAGATTCTTGTGGTGTTATTTCTAAAATATTTGTAGTCTGACTACCTTCAATAGTAACTAAATATGCGCGAAATTGTTTGGTAACTCCACCACGGACTTTCATATCACATGTCAAAGACCCGCCGACCCCACGAGTCATTGACGGTTTGCACGATATTTTAGTTACTCCGTCTACAATAACTGACTCTTCTTTGACATTAAATTTCTCAAATGTTTTCTCTTTTAAATATTTCTCATCAAATTGCTTAAAAATAAGTCCAACAGTACGTCTTGTACCAGGTCCTATCGAAATTGCCACGTATTTTATATTGTACTAATTATATTTATATGTTATTTAGTCTTTTCTGGTCGTTCGTGCTCTTCTTTTTGGGCTTGTAGAACGCCAAGGATCCCCCTTACAGTCCAAAAGAGCGTAACGAGAACAGCAACTCTAACTAAATGTGGATTCTTTTTCTTTTCTTCATCTAGAGTAGTTTCTAAAAGTCCATAAAGTTCAAAAATCTCTTCGTGACTAGAAGTTCCTCCTAGAAACTTATCTGTTAAATCATTTATACGTGCATCGTTAGGAGAAGGTTGCGGTGATGGAGTTTGTACTTCTTCTGTCATCAATATTCATTTTAATAGTCAATATATTTTAATGCTTCTATTTCAGTTTTTGTCCCAGCATGGCTCATTGTACGGTCTGTGTATTTTTTACTAAAACGAAACACTTAAAATAAACGTTCTTCCTATTTATAAAATATGAAATACATAATACCACCGAAAGACGAATTGCAACAATTACTTGAAACATTCGAAACTGTTTTAAATGTATCTAAACACACAGGAATACCCAAAAATACATTACACAGATATTATTCCAAATATAACATACCCAAACCCACAAGACAAACTGCGCCACACTTGCGATACAAATCTATACCTTTCAGTAGTGAATTTATGGAATTTTTTGATGGGATAATGCTTAGTGATGGACACATCAAGACACTAAACGAATCTAGAACAGGAAGTTTTTCCTTATCTACTCCATTTGTAGAATATAGAGATGCGATAAAAAACGTATTCGATAGTTATAAAATACCTTCATACACAAGAGAAAGAATAACTGATGCATATTCGACTGGAACTGGATATTCTATCGAAAGTACAACAACAATAGAATTTGGTAATGAACACAAACGTTGGTATAGAAAAGGTTTAGATAAAGAAAATATTTTTGTAAAAATTATACCAAATGATTTAAGAAATGCGCCAATGATGTGGAAGTGGGAATTAATCGGAGACGGTTGCCTATCACAATCACCAAAATCTCCATTATCGTACCAAATAGTACTTTCGACGGATTCATTTTCGAAAAGTGAGATTTTGTTTTTAATTGAAAAATTAGCAGAACATAAAATAAAATCTCATATATTTAAACGAAAAAATAACCATTACAGAATTGCAATTTATAAAGATACTAGAAAATTCATAAAATTTATAGGAAATTGTCCCGTAGATTTTTTTAAATATAAATTTGATGCAAAAGATTTACCAATAATTAAATGCAATCAGTGCAATAGAAATTTCGAACAAAAATATGGATTTCAAAAATTCTGTTCTAAAACTTGTTCTCAAAAATCTGGTAATTTGAGAAATAATCCGAGAAAACATCCTCATCTTAACAAAGAAGAGATAAGAGTCCTACGAGGATTATTAATAAGCGATTATTTATTAGCAAAGAAAATAGGCACGACCGACTGAACAAACTATTCCCAACACGGCTCGTTTGAACTACATGGACGTCTGTGTGCGCCACCAGTTATTGTTTCGACATGATACGGTCTGTATTTTAACCATTGTGATAATAGAGCAACTTTATCACCTTTTGGTAACAAGAAATCGATTTGTTCATTTTCATTAGATGGATGAACACAGTAAGAATATTTCGATGTCAAATCGTATACCTGTGCATCTCCAGTCAATCTATAAATTTTACCATTCGAAGCATTTATATCCATATATCCACCAGAACGTAACCTATCGACCGCATCTTGTCCAATAAATTCCGCCGCAAATTGCCAAGATTTTTCTTCTGGAGTATTTAAATCAATATTTGCTACGGATTGTGGTACTTCAAACGGTGTCGCTTCTTCTTCTATAGGAACTTCTGGTTTATAATTTCTCTGATTATAAGATTCTAATATTAATTGATTCCTAGAAACTTCAGAAATATTTGGAATGCAACTGCACTTATAAGTATTGCAAAATACTCTAAAACATTTTGTATTACCATCGGATGTTACCCCATAAAACGTATCCGATGACTTAAATTCTGGATTCGATCCTCCCAAAGCATAAAACATTATGTGATTCAACGATAAAGAACTATATATATCTAATTTAATATTATAGAACAAGATGGGAAGATTTGATTACCTACGAAGAGAAGCAGAAATAGAATATCAACGACAACAAGATCTACTTAGAGAACAAGAGAGAAAAAAATCACAATTTATAATTCCCGCATTACCCAAACCAGAAAAACCAGATGATAGACGACCTATTGAAATTACAACAAAATCGAGCCATACTTTCAGCGGAGTACCACTTTATTCTCAAGTAACAGACGAAGCGTACTTTAATTTTCCAAAAACTAAAAAACGAGGACGACGACCCGAACCAACTGGAAATGTTAAATTTTATTTGTGCGAAGAAGAAGATTTAGAACCAGGCGGACCAAGAGGTATTGGCGGAGGATGTCCAATTGGAAAAGGTAAACTTGTAGATACTTCTTATCTTACAAAACACAAAGATTCGTGGATGTCTGTTTCCGATACAACAATAGCAGACCAAGTAGGTAAATATTGTTGGCGTGCAGAATATAGTGGCGATGAAAATTTTAAATCTGCAATACATACGACGCCTAGTCTTAAAGACGAATGCTTTATAACTACACGTACTTCACAGGTACAATTACCCGAAGGATATAAACCACCATTACTTAAAAGACGCCCTCCCGGAAGACCTAGAGTTATAACAATAGAAAACGCAAAAGAAACAATTAAAAATTTAGGTATCGTAACCCCTACTTTACTAAAAGACGCCCTTGACTTACGAGACGAATCAGAAGCATTAGAATATATATCTAAAGTAGAAAGTGAAGAATTTATTAAACACCCAATTAAGGACGAATGGAGATATCGTCCGAAACAACTAGTAAAACACTTTGAAAAACTAGAAGAAAAAGAACTCGAACGCCGTATACGTCTCGAAAAAGAAATACAAACTCAAAAAATTAAATTTGAAGAAAAAGTAGATGGTTCAAATATCGAAGACCCACAAATTCTCGGTATTGATATTTCCACAGAAAAACGTAAATGGGACACTACAAAATTATTTACAAAAGATATTAAAAGAATAGATTTTAATTTGCAACGTGCTCTTGAAAGACGCATAGATAGAATTTTGGATGCTCCAGAACGCGGTTCACAGTATGGTTCTACTGCTTTTGTTAATCCGTTAGTTAAAAGTCTAATATTATCTCAATGTCCAACACATTTTGCATTGCACGCGAATGTTACTGGCGAATATCGTATATTATGGTGCAACGTTGGAGATAGAGTACGATTCTTAAGACTGTTTCGTATAGGCGACCCAGAATACGATATAGGTTCGCGACATTAACGTAACAATTTTTCAATCTCTAGCGCAGCAGCGCCTCTAAATTGTCTGGGATTTGAATTTGAAATTTTATATAACGCATGTAGACTTCTTGCTAACGGTGCTAAAGACGCTGGATTTCTTAAAGAAACTTGCGGAACTTGTTCTTCCGAAATAAGAATTAAAGTTCCTAATAAAGCGCCTCCATAAAACCAAAAATCTAATGCATCATCGACGATTGAACTTTTTTTCTCAATCATATTCATAATAAGGCGGCGATTGCAATCTTAATGTACCAGGCATCGGCGAACAATCTACAGAATGCCATGACCTACCTACAATGAACTCTCGCTCGCCTGGTCTCAAAACACGACGTTCATAAAACGACGGACCATGTTGCACTTCCATTGGAGTCTTTAATCTAGAACCAAACAAACCAGTCTGTAATTCAGTCAATCTACATAACCAAGGCGGTCGCCCTATTTCGTTTACTAAATCATGCTCAGTATTAACGAAACCTAATTTCTCTCCGTCCTCTCCTACAAATTCACATCGTAACGGACGACTGACAGTTTTCTTTCCTGTTTCTTCACATTCTATTCGATAAACATTTGGAATAAATCCAACTTCTGTTTTAATTTTCGGCAAAAATTCACTATCCTCCAATAAGCCTCGGCATAATTTCGATAGCAGAAGAAACTGCTTCTTCGCCACCGGTTTCTACAGATGCCTTTCTCATTTCCTCTTCTAATTCAACAATACTTTGAATAGCGAAACGTTCAACGTTGGAAACATCTACTTCCACATCCATAACTTTCTGTTTTTTGTTAACTTTTCTTTTACCGATTAATAAATGAGTATCTAATTTCTTTTTAAGTTCTTCTGAATCCATTACGGTAATCTCATCGCCCTTATTTGTCGGGAGTCTAACGTACACTTTCATGTTAATCTATTATAAAACAACTTCTTAATATTTATCATTATCGTCTTTTTCTATCGTATTCTAGAAAATGTGCTCGTTTTTTACCAGTATCGATTAATTCTATAACATCATCAATTTCTGCACGGTGTTTTTTAATGAATTCTTTTTTAGATAAACGAGAACTTTTCCAGTAATTATATAGTCCTTCGTCATTGTCTATCCATTCGGAACGCCCAGAATCGTTCATTTTAACTTCCTCCTTGTTTTATATATTGTTGAAACATGTACTTTGTTTTAAGATGAAATCAACGATGGACAATAATAGGTTTATATATATAAATCTAGTTTTAAATAAATATTGAGCATCTCAAGAGTTATACATATTGGTGTAGTTGCAAATGCAGCGGCTGGTGGTACAGTAATTGCTACTGGTACAGTACAATCACCATATACAGGATTTATAACAACTATAGAAATTGTTTTACCTGAATCTCCAATAGGAAAATTACAATATGCAATAGTTAGGAATTCGGAACATATTTATCCAGAAAACGGATACGCGCAACGTTCTCTTGGTGGAATGGATTATACTGAAATGTATACACAAATACTAGAAGGAGATAACATATCTCTAATAGTTTTAAATAACGACGAACTAACGCCATATGAAATAATCGCGAAAATAACTATCCAAAAGGATGTAATATGAGAGACAATAATTTCGAACGCAGTATTTTCGGAGAAACAATAATTGCCAGCAGAATCAATGATTTCGACGTTTCATTTAATTTAAACATTCCGAATACATCTATTACTACAACTACTGCTAATGGTGGTTCTGCTACATCGACTAATGGGCAAGCAGTTTTATCATCAAGTACTGCATCAAACGGCAGTGTCAGTATCGAAACAAAACTTGCAGCAGGTTATCGTCCTGGTCATGAAACGTATTTTTATTTCACAGCGGCATTTACTACTGGTGTATTAGGTGTTGATCAGTTTGTTGGTCTGTACGACTCACAAAACGGATTTATGGTAGGATATAAAGGTACACAGTTTGTTGTTATTAAACGAAAAGGCGGAAACGACGTTATTGTTAATGCCTTTAACGTAGACTCGTTAGATGGTACTGGCCCCAGTAGATTTACACTCGACGCGACAAAATTAAATATTTATAGAATACGTTACGGTTGGCTTGGGGCAAGCCCAATTCTATATGAATTATTAACCGATTACGGCACATGGATAATATTCCACATATTTAAAAGCGCCAACTTAACATCTGATGTAACAGTTAATGACCCGACTTTACCAGGTCGGGCAGAAATAGTTAAGAATTCTGGTAGTACAAATATTCAAATTAAAATTGGTTGTTTTGCTGGCGGTAGTGCTGGAGATGTAGCAAATACATCATACGAATATTTTTCATATAATAATACTAAAACAATATCTGCCAACGTACACACTAATATATTCACATTGAAAAATGAATCAATATTTATTAATCTTACACATCACATTGTCCCACTAATAGTTTTTTTAGGAGCGTCGACTGACGGTACGAAAATCGCATCGATTAGAGTTATAAAAAACGCAACATTGGGCGGATCGCCATCATATACTAGCGTTAGTTCTAATATTTCAGTTGTTTCTGCAGATACTGCTGGTACCACAGTTACTGGAGGTACTACAGAATATGTTTTACCGATGGCTAAATCAGATACGTCTGCTTTAGTCACAGATAGACTTGGAATTACAATATCACCTGGAGATACATTAACATTTTCAGCATTATCAACAGCGGCTAGCGATGTAGAAATATCAGTACGATGGTCGGAATCTCACTAATATATAACCTAAAGTTTTATAATCAGAGATTAATTATAATAACGTATTGATTGCTGATGCTACAACCATCCCGCGCCCCATCCGTCGGGCGACCACGGACAAATACTAGGCGTATCGCATCCTGGCTGAATGTACGGCACTTGATCACTCATGTAAAGATAATTAAAGTACATTTGCGGAATCCCGTTGATAGTTAATGTAGCATGCGGGTATTTTGAATACGATATATTAACCCCTGGTATATTAAATCCTGGTCGAACTGGCATCGCTACGCTATTTTGTCCCGCGAGATGATTAATACTCCCTGCTGCAATCACTCGCCCTTGGTCCCCGGTCCACAAATTAGATTCTACGATTTGAATTCGAACGGGGTTCGGTATGTAAGACGGGATTCCTTCTACTTCAACGATAGCCGATGCGCCATGCCGTCCTAGAAAACCACATGCGGGATTTTTACAATCCAAGATTGCCCCAATAGGGTCGATGGCGCCAACCCATGATGGATAGTGAATCACCGTCGTAGAATAAAGATTCAATACATAGGATGTATACTCTTCACTTACTCGAATTCGAATTTCGTTCATCTTAATATTAATTAACTTATTTTGTATTTAATGGTTTACCATCGAAATTATTTTGGTATCCTAGTTAGAAATCATAATAATGTTTATATAGTCGTATGTAATTTTAAATATCTATGATAAATGGATGTGCATATCATGCAGCATCAACTATTAATGCTCTTAGAAGATTAGAACACGGATTACGAAAACGCAGAGAAACACCATACTTACGCGAAAAAATGCGTTTAACATCTATACATTTTAATTCTATGTTAAACGAATGTAATGATTTCGATAATGAAATAAAAGTTAAAAAACTATTGGAAAAACTTGATAATTTAGAAAANTGNGTANTNTCACTTAANTTNGGCGGCAACTACATACCTTGCATAGATAATATTCCAATACGTGAATTCTTTGAAGTTTTGGAGAAATAAAATGCTAATATTATCCAACCCACGAACGGTAATAGGTTGTGTCGAATCTCCTATAAATGACTCATTATTCCGATACGCTACTGGATATGCTGCAGACATTACAAATAATTGTACTAATTGTTGTGATATAAAATTACATACTAATTGTTTAACATGGTATGGAAAATCATATGAACAAGAATCAGAATTTGTACATATATGTCCCAACGAAACGAAAGATATACATTTGCAAATTCCAGAATGCATGGAACGGTCTTCAGTCGAACTCGTAGCAATTTCTAATAATGATATAAGTAATAGTGTTTCATTCAACATGCAGTGTCATGAATGTTTTTTAATTGACGATGATTGTCCGTGTTGTTCCGATACTCGTCCGGAAGAAGTCATGAAACGGTCGATGGGATTACATCTAATAGCATATCGTGATAGGCTAACAAAAGAATGGATAGATATATCCGACCCCTCTTTAGTTGAAGCGCCCGTAGGACACGAACCAGATGCTTTCAAAATCGGAATAGGTTCGGCATTTTGCAGAAGACTCGGATTTACAATCGAAGCCTTTGATTCCGATTGGAATCCAATAGTGCCACTTAATGGTCCAGAGACTATTGATTTTCCTCCGCCTTTCAGCGGTGGCGTAACAATTCCACTCCCATATGACACTAATAAAATACCAACCGGAGAATGTTCAATAACAGAAAATGGACTTAAATGTAGTAACCCGTTTGTACTAACCAATTGGGTACGACTTCAAGACGGTTGTATAGAAACAATAGTTCTTGCAAACATTCAATCTCACATGATTGGACGTACTGTCAGGGGAATGTTACCAAGTCCATTTAAAATAAAATTTCAAGTTTTTACTGAATATTATAAATTATCTGGACCGTATATTGAAACTATATATCGTACTAAAGGTAACGAAATAAGTACCAATGTACCAATAATTTAATTATTTCCAACAATAATTATTATGTATGTAGGATTTGTAATATCGTAATTAACAACCGCTTCTTCTGTCTGATAAACATATATTTTGTTTTATGCTGTCAATCCTAAATCTTGGAATACTTGTTCAATTCTATTAATACGTTGAATTAACGTAGCTAGTGCATCTGCAAAATATGTTTCACTATATAGCGTAGGTGTATCGCCAATTGTACTCGATGCAGAACCACCAGTATTGTCTGTAATAGCAACTATATTTGAACGTTGTGTTGTTGGAGTTTGTCCAAAAAATGCCAATGCTTCGCCAGAAGTACTACCTATAGTAACACCACTTCCAGATAATACTATTACAAATGCTGCTCCTCCAGGAGCGCCCCATGTCTGATCACCATCTCTTCTAACTTCAAATAGTGTAGTACCCCCCACTCTCAAATCTATTAGTGTAGAATTTACCGACGAATTAGTATTTGTTATATCAATTTCTATAGCATTAAATGTTTCAGTGGCATTATTCCATGTCGCAGAACCAGCAAATAACGGAGTATCCGCTGTAATAGTTCCTAGCGCCATGTCAAGGTATTCTGCAAAAATAACTCCGAATCTTGCACCGGTCGCACCTATATCAGAATTGTCACCACTAGTTAATAATCCATTAATCGTAGGAGTAGAGAGCGATGGCGAAGAAAGAGTTTTATTAGTAAGCGTATCACTTGTTGCCCTACCAACTAAAGTATCGGTAGCGTCAGGCAAAGTAAGTGTTTTTGCCGTAGTAAACGCAGCGGACAACGTACCAGTAATTGCAGTAGTAACATTAGTTAAATCGAACACTATTCTTTTCGTTAAGTCATTGACATTAACTATATATGTAGTAGAATCTATCAGTTGTAAAATTCCAGAAGTATTTACAGTACCAGAAAGCGTAATGGTACCTACTATGGTCGGATTTGTTAAAGTTGCCCCACTAATATCTTTACCATTAACTTCATCAAGAGTTCCTAACCCGAAAGTACCTTCATCTAATCCGGGCATATTTACTTAACCAAACCATTATCCTTTAACAATTGTCGTATTTCATTATCTATTATTACATTTATATACGCTGAAGTTTTATTGCTATTTTTAAGTAATAATTCTATTCCTTGTATGTTATCATTTCTTGCATCACTTAACTCTTTAATTATCAAACAAAGTTTTTTAATTTTTTTTTCATGACTTTCAAGTAATTTTTTCTTTACATCGTCACTAATATGTTCCATTGATAACTCTTCCTCATTGTTTACTGGCCATTTAATCATTATATCACACCGCCATTCTTAATTTTAAATCTGTGTTTTATATTTTCTGATTGAGTAACATATTCTAAATTATCAACTTTATTATTCTTTTTATTACCATCCTTATGATTCAATTGATATTTATCTGGGCACGGACCAATAAATTCTCGCGCAACTAAATTGTGTAAACTATACATCTTTTTTCCTATGCCAATAATTAAATATCCATCTGCCGATATTTTCGGTTTAAGAATTTTAGAAGACGATATACGTTTTACTCTTCCAACCGAACTTATTAAATAGTTTGGATTTGAATGTATTTGCTTCCACACTTCGTCTTTTATATCAACTGATTCTAAAACATCTCTATTTTTAATATATATCTTTCTAATCTGACTGTATCCATTGCCCTTAGTTACACTTTTCCATGTTTTGCCACGCAGTATATCTCTTATTGTATTCCTACTTACTCCATATAATTTAGCAATGTGATGCGGACTTAATCCCTGAACGTACAATATTATAATGTTTTTTATATCATTTTTTTCAAGTATACTATCAAATAACAAATCATCATATGCTCTCTTAGAATTTTCAGTTTGTGTAATATATTCGAGATTTTCCAATCTATTATTCAATTTATCATTATCTTTGTGCGACACGACGCATCCAATTGGAGTTTCTCCTATAAAATATCGTGCGACTAATTTATGAATTTTATACGATTTTCCTTTTCCATTACAAACTATTTTAACTCTTGCATATCCTTTATTATCTATCTGATATTTAATTTTATATCCAGTACGAATATTTTTCACTTCGCCTCGTTCATTTAGTACATAATTACTATTTTCTATTTTTTTCCAAACCATAGTAATTCCAGTAACATTCAATATTTATCATTCTGTACCTATTTCTATTAATAATTTTCTATCTCATCATCGCCCAAGCAGAAATTGTTCCAGACGTTGGAGTACTCGATGGAGTAATTCGCAATTGAATAAGTGGATACGGATCCGTAAGTGTTTGAGAAGACGAACTTCCTGCAGCGACATTGTATGGATTTGCACTTGATTGACCTATCGTTTTAATGACCGTAAATGAATTATCTACGGATGCAACTACCCTCGCAGAAACCTGCACATTTAAATCGTTAACTATATATATAATAAGTTTTCCATAGTTTATAAAGTCAACAAAAAAAGTTTTAATTTCAGTAGAAAACCGTTCCGCAGTCGTCAATGCGGTTAATCCTTGTGACGCAGTAGTAGCCGAATTTGTAATGTTCAACCCGGCAAATAAATTACCACCGAAAAGACTAGTTACGTCTCCTAAAATATCATCTAATGGTCCCAAACGCTGTGTTCGAGCGCCAGATGCAGTTGTACTAGTGATACGTTGATCCACTTGTAACAATCTTGACTGCGAACTTGAAACGAATGTTGAACTGCTCCTCAGTGGCTCTTGTATGAGTATGGGCAACATTGCCGCGCCGCTAGTAAACACATACCCATTATGTATTGGTGAAAAATAAGATTTCGTTAACTCTATTGAATTTACAAAATCAAACCCTCCATCTACAGCGTCATCACCACCATAATCTTGAGGAGTACCACAATCGGACATACTTATATAATATAAGAACTTAATTATTATATATTGTTTATCATTCATGTAGATAAAATACATAAAACGAAACATTTATAACGCCGTTGCTAGATCAACGGATCTAGCTCCGTACCAACGTTATCCAGAGTCGTTTGAATTGTTTTGAAATTCTCGGGACGGAGAGAAGAGAAATAAGAGAAAAAGATCAGATCAATATTTCCTTATTAGATCAAATTATCTATTATTTCCGTTAACGGATCAGATCCGTATACGTACGTTAACGATGGTGGAAACAAATTCTTCCCGCGAAATGTACGAAAAAACTTTTAGAATTAACAAAGGAAATAATTTTATAATTAAACGATACAGATATATTATTAAGCATGAAAAAGAAATCGATAGATGAACAATTAATTGATATCGATAAGAAAAAAACTGAACTTAGAACTAAAAAACAATTGCTTGATATTTTAAATTCTTCTCCTTTTAAGGATAGAGTTGAGAAACTTAATGAGGAAATCGACAAATCTAGAAGAGCATTAGAATTACTTTCTAAAGACACTGCAAAAGGAGATCAAATTTTAAGTAAAGCATTTGAAGAAGGCGCGGAATCCGTTTTCGAAACAGTCGAAAAGAATACTAAGATAGATTCAATCGACATATCAGATCCTGCAGAGGCGCGCAAAGCCTTCAGAATGCTCTTAAAAGCAAAAAGAGAGCCTGCCTCGACTCCACTACCGGACATATGTAGTTCGTTTCTCTCAGTTGAAGAGAGGGAAATGTGTAAAATTTCTATGGGTCTAGCAAAAAAGAGAGTAAACGGGGCTTTAATGAAATATAATTTCAGAGAATTTAAAGAATAAATGATAATTATATAAAGAGTCTGTTATATAATCGTTAATGGTGGTGAAATAGTTCTCCATAAAAATGTTATAGGTATAAAATGTTTTCACGGAAAAAGTTCTATAAAATGCAGCATTTTCAAAAAAACATTACTTGCAGGACAGCACAAATTTGGATTGGTAGAAAGACGTGAAAATATCGATGCATTAGAAATGAATGTCAGACATGAAAAAGAAAAGCGAGTTTCTAAAGAAGGTAGAAAATATATCTACTACACTTTCGAAAAACCCGCAAAATGCAGAACTCTAAGAAAAGGTGGCAACTCATTTTCATCTAGATATAATGTGTTAATTTGCTCATAATAACACGAACTAAGTGGCGCTGTTTCCACCAAAAGAAAAAGTGAATATAATTTTTCAAGTTTATATAGTAAAAGGAATAATAAATCATTTAAGAAAATGTCATATTCATTAATCAAAGTTAAGAAAGTTAAGATACGTGGCAAATACGAAGAGATAGATGCTAGTATAGCCAAATACATTAGAGAACTCAATTCAATAGGAATTCCCACCAGATGGTCATGTTCTGCAATGCGCAGAGATGGACATCGCGGCAATGAATATTCTTACTTAGTCTTTTTAACAAAAAATAGTCGTTATAGAAGTTGTTTGCTTAAGTCTGCGAAAAAATCCAATACTACAAAAATTGATTCAGGATATCCAGATTCTGAACTAGCACTTTTTAAGAAATATTCTACTGATGTTAATATCGACGCTTGGTTTGCTAAACTACTCGACCAAATCAAGAAAAATGGGTGCAATAATTTGTGAATTTAAATAAATGCCCGATTATAGGTGGTTATGTAGCAGGTATAAAGAATTTATTTAAAAATGGAGAAAAAACGCACCAATTCTATCAGTGGTTCGAAGACAAAGCAGAGTGTTTCAGACCCACTAAAGAAGAGTTACATGCAGACGAAAAAGATTGGAAGAAAATCGAACAAATAATGAAACCGAGAAAACAACAATGTTTTTACAATTCGTGGCAAGTAGCATTAATAGATGATTCGTTTAAATATTACGAAGGATATTCAATGGGAGTAATACCTACAGAGCACGCTTGGCTTGTAAAAAATGGAAAAGTTTTTGATCCAACTTATAGATCGATATCTGGATTTGAACCAAAAGAATATTTAGGCGTTGAAATTCCGATTGATTTTGTTACGAAAAAACATTTTAAAGAAAAATGGTGCACGTCGAGAATTAATGAATATTGGGAAGAGACTGCGTGAACTATCACGAATTCCTATAGAGACTGCTTAAATAGTATTACATTCAAATAGAAATGCGTGTCTATTCAGTTAAAAATCGATAAACGCATTGGTATACGTCGTACCACTCGTTTTTGGAAAAATGAAAAATGGCGGGTAGATAAGCGTTTTTTTACCAAACAAAACGATGAAGACTTGGACTGGGCAGATTGGATCATATCTTCGAGACGAGGTGCTGTATTTCGTAGCGGAAAAGAAGGAAATAATCTATTTGTTTTAATTCCTACGATGCAGACAAGAAGGGTATATAAAAAACTGATTTTAGATGGCTTTAGTGAAACAGAAATTTATGTTACTGAAGGAGAAGTCTATGTTCGTACTTCTTCTGATAATCTTAAAATGGTTATGAGAAAGATTCTTAGAATAAAACCGAAATCTGATATTAAAAAACGAATATTAACCGCAGAACAGAAGGAAAAGTTACGAAATAATTTAAAAAAATACAGAAAATTAAAGCAGACCGAATAGACTTTCTGTGCCGTTTCCTTTTAGTGGTTTGCCACCTACATCGAATAAACATTGATTAACTCTCGGTCTCGCCCATTCAAATCCGGCGATGCAAGCGGAAACATCGCCTGCAGTTCCTTCCCATTCATTTCGGCAGTATGTTCCGTCCAGTCCATATCCGCCTATTTCTCTGTTTCCATTAACAGTAGAATAAAATTCATCTTCGTATTTGTCCACATCCCATGCCTGAACAACGTAGAATGGATCAGTTCTCCAACGCACAGTATTAAGAACTCTTTCAATTCCGGTTTTTGTTGCATATTCTAACTCTTCAGTTTCCGGTTCAATAAAATCTGGTAAATCTTCTTCTGATAATACTCCGAGTACACTTCGTTGAGACCGTGGTTTTGAAGAACGTTTTTTTGCGTATTGTTCACCTTCGTCTTCTACTTTATCTAGGCAGGCATTCAAAGTATTCAATCGTAGTCTCATTGGTGATTTTTCTAAGTAATTTCTTAATGTTTTTGAAGCGTTAAGACGTTCTTCTCGTCCGTCCATGTGATTTAATTGATTTTCATATATATAAATATACTCATAAAGCAAAGATATTTAAACAATAAAAAGTTATTAACGATTTGATTACAGTGAAGAAGTCAATCGCGTTTCGAACTTTAAGAGAGACTAAGATCGAAATATGTAATTTATACAAAGGTAAAGAAAATAAAACAGCTCGTGAAGCCTGTATTAAAATGGCAGAACGCTGCAAGGAAAAATTAAAAGAAGCTATAGAAATTGCTAAAAATTCTCCGAAAAAGAAACACAGCGGACCTCCTCGACCAGTACATCCTAATTTTGCAAAATATATTAGGAGAAAACAAGGTGGTAGCGACCACGACAATGATTTCGGGTTTTAGTGGATTTCTTCTCGATGATAAATACAGTAATTCCCCCTGCGGCACCGATTGTAAATGATTAATGATTTTGTTATGTTTTTTGTTTCGAAATAAGGTATTCCAGTTCCAAGAGCGATTCCGATATATTCTTCTTTTTAGTTTTTGACATAAATGTATAACTGGATTGACTAATATAAATCTTAATGGAGAAGGTTTAATAGTTCAAACGATTATTAGTTGTACGACTAACGTGGAACTTATTTCAGATAATTTGTTGATAAATTCACGTTCTATGTTAGGTTTTTCGTGTGAGGTGTTTGAATAAAATTCGTGCTACTTGGGGACGTACATGGGTCTTTCGATTCGATAAATTATATTTACAAACGAGAAAAACCAGATGTTATATTACAAGTAGGCGATTTGGCAAAACAGTCGATAGATGATAGAGGAAGGTGGGATATAGGTGAATATCCGACGGATTTACCTCCTGTGCCGATGATTTGGAATTTGGGAAATCATGAAAATTTATTGACTTATAAGACTGTTGGTAAACCTTTGGGATTTTTCGGTACTGAGCAATTAAATGGTTATAAAGTGGTAGGTGTTGGTGGAGTTCCTGGTTCTACAAAACCAATACACTATAAAGTAAACAATGCATTGAAAAAATTATCAGACGTATTAAAAGTGGAAATTCTTATGTCCCATGATACATGTTCTCCTTTCATGAAAAAACTTAAAAGTGGTAGAATAAAAGATGTTGGTTCTGTAGAATTGGCAGAAGAATGTAGACGACTAAAACCGTTACTACATATTTCGGGGCATCATCATTTGTTTTCATTAACTAGGAATGATGGAACTTTGCACTTGAGGCTCGGCAGATCGACAGAAGGATATGGTATTATAGAAAATAATATGGTATATTTGATTGATATAAGTAGAGATGGTGAAGCATTTAAATTGCCACTAAAAAATGTTTAAATAACAATAGAGTGTTTAAATATTCGTGAAAATAATTGTATTTGTAGTTATTATAACTCTTTTATCAGTATCTTTAACTTCGATTTCAGAAGAACCTTTGCAGTATAAACAGTGGGGTTTAGAAGTTATTAATGCTATTGAAGCAAGAAATTTAGTTCCAGAAAATCATAGTCGAGTCGTTGTGGCTGTTTTGGATACGGGAGTCGATATGTATCATGAAGAATTAAATAATTCTGTATGGGATGAAAACGGTTTGTATGGATTTGATTTAACTACGTATTCTCTTGTAGGATGCGGATATTCGTTACTTCTAACTAAGAGTTGTTATGTTGAAAAAATACCGCCGGAATATTTAATAGGTCCATATGATTTTGCGGGTCATGGGAGTCATGTTTCGGGGATCATATCTGCCCAGGAAAATGGTGTAGGTATATTGGGTGTAAGTGAT
>C687J35021_10001363_pt1 | contig 18422 bp, 3 predicted proteins | sample RifCSPhighO2_12_FD_35021 | JGI IMG/M metagenome (IMG submission 35021)
TCACCACCCACAACGTTGTTGGCCGCGTCCAGACGGTCCACGGTTTCGGTGAGCATGGAGTGGCCAAACCGGTACACCACGTGCGCGAACTCGGCCACGATGGCGGGATCGAGATCGGGCGACGCCGAGAACACGAACGGATCGATGGCCGGCTGCACCTTGCGGGCGAACTCCTCGAACACCAGATGCTGGTACTCCATCTCGGTGACGAAGCGGCCGGCCTGGAACAGGCGCTCGCCGTTCCAGACCAGCGCTGCAATCTCAGCTGGCGTGGTGGGAAACACGCCATCAACCGGCACCGGAACCAGCAGCCAGTCGTTGAGCGTGCCGAGATCCCCGCTGCTCAGGATGGTCTGCTTGTAGTCTTCCACCAGGCGGTTGTGTTCCGAGTGAAACACGGTGTGCACGGTGGTCAGGCCGATGTTTTCGTTGCCGCGTCCATCACCGGTGATGTAGTGGCGGTCCAGCAGCTCGTTGTCGTAGGTGCCGGGGTCACCGTCATCGACCAACAGGTTGTCGGCGTCGGCCACCTGGGCGATCTTGGCGGTCGCGGGGTTGCCATCGTGGTCGTAAAAGCCCGGGGCCGCGTGGTGGGCAATGTCGTCCAGGAAAGCATGACCGGTGCGCAATGCGTTCACGGCAGACGGGCTGACGGGCGAGAGCGGATCCCCTTCCACCACGATATCGTCTTCCGTGTTGGCCACGCCATCCACCCCCACACCCGTGATGATCTGGGCGTAGCCGTTGGCGCCCGGAATGAACTTGCCGTAAGGGTCGGTGCGCAGCAGCGGCACGTTGAGCACATCGATATCGTCGAGCGCAATGCCCAGGAACGTGATGGCCTGTGCCTTGACTTCTGCCCAGTTGGCAATACCGCCGTTGGCGCCATCCAGCAGGTGCCCGGTGGCGATGGTGTCGCCCGTCACCGGGTGCGCCATGTATTCGCGCAGGAACACCTGGTGCGACGCGTGCGAGGTGTAGGTCTGGTTCTGGTCCACGAACGGTGTCGTGGTGTTGATGGTTTCGTGGGTCTGGTCGTCCGCCGTTCCCATGACGCCGTCCGCGCCCGCCGTGGTCACGGTGGCTGCGCGGGTCAGCGCCATGAAGTTGGGTCCGCCGGGGACATAGAGCGGATCGTCCGGCTGCAGGGGGATGTAGACCGTGCCGTTGCCCGCCTTCGGGATCAGGTCCAGCCCGTGGTCAAAGAACTGGCCGAACAGGGTCATCCAGCCGTTGAACGATGGCGAAAGCCCGATGTCGGGCGACAGGTTCTCGATGGTGATGCTGCCGTTGGCCGAGATGTCAAGACCCAGACCCACGGCCAGAGCGAGACGATCTTCCGGTGTGGCCCCGGCCAGGATGGTTGCCGTGTCGGCCATCGGGTCGGTCGAACCGGCCAACTCCAGGGCCTTGAAGATGGCGGAAAAGTTGCCCAGCGTCTGGTCCGAGATCAGGTTGCTGATGATGCGCGGGTCGGCATCGGCGACGCTGATGTGGGAGTCGTAGTTGGTGTTGGTGATGATCGGCGCGCCCGAGCCTTCGGGGCCCAGGGGCATCACGTCCCCATCAAGGTCGTTCAGGAACTCGGGCTCCAGCATGCGCGGCATGACCTGGTCGGCCGCGCCCAGCAACTCCTGGCCGGGCAGAAGGCTGTTGTAGCTGCCATCCACGGTGCGCAGGCCCGATGGCAACAAGGCGCTGATGGGTGTGCCATCCGGGTGCGCGAGGACGCCGGTCTCGGCGTGGTGTTCGGCGATGCGGATCTGCTCGAGAATTTTCTCGAGGTCGCCGAGGGTGACAGTGAAGTTGGCGGGTTTGGTGGCCATGATGTTTCTCCAGAAATTCGTGGGGTTCGAGGGGCTTGGGGTTTACGCACGGGTCCGTTTGACAGGGACCGTGGGCGGGGGCCGCTCGAGATGGATGTGGACGAAGTCCTGGAGCGTGATGACGGTTTTCATGCGATTCCCCTTGGTCTGCCTGGCCGACCCGCCAGGTGGGCTGCAACACACATGTTTCAAGTTGTGCTGCGGTGGGAATCAGTGTCACGAGCGTCACCTTTGGTATCAATACCGAGTCCGTCGTACCTAAATATGCGTACTCCATGCGTCTGAACTGACGCACTACGTCTTACAGAACATCTTTGTTTTCAAGATCTTGCGTCGCACTCTTCGAAAATCATCGAGGAGTGATATACCGATTGACCGATTTCAAAACTGGTGAATTCAAAACGTTTCATATGTTTTTTTTTGTAACTTTTTGATCTCCAAAAGTTCCAGCAGTCGGGTCGATCACACCCCTTTGATACACATGGGTTTCCAGTCGTGATTTTTTTCACAACACATACCTGACGGGGTTACTGGCCGCCGGTCTTTGCCAAAGCCCACCGATCACCACGGCACAACGCTGGAACAAAAAAAGCCCCCTCAATGAGGGGGCTTTGAAAGGTCAGGAAGACCTGACCGTCGGGGAATCCCGGTTGTTGTCAGGCGAGGATGAAGTCCTGCTGGGTCACCGTGGCGGCGTTGACACCCACCAGCGTGATGCTGTCAGCCCCGAGGCCGATCAAGGTGTTGCCCCCGACCGCCGAGATCGATACGCTGGCCCCGAAGTTGCCCGCGTTGATACCCAGCGCCGAGATGTTCAGCCGATCCTGGCCACCCGCTGGAGCTGAATCGAACCCGGTGATGGCGTCATGCCCGAAGCCGCTGCCGAACACAAAAATGTCGTTCCCGGCCCCACCCACCATGCTGTCGTCACCGGCGCCGCCGTTGAGGGTGTCGTTACCGCCGTTGCCGATGAGGGTGTCGTTGCCATCCAGCCCCAGGAGCTGGTTGGCCTGCGCATTGCCCGTCAGCACGTTGTCGGATGCGTTGCCTGTGCCATTGATGTTGCCAAAGCCACTGCGCAAGATCAGGTTCTCCACGTTGGCGCTGAGCGTGTAGCTGGCCGCCGAATCCACCGTGTCGATGCCTTCATCGGCCAGTTCCACCACGACATCAGCAGTCACATTGACGAGGTAGAGATCGTCCCCGGTGCCACCGGTCATCAGGTCCACGCCAAGTCCACCGCCCAGCGTGTCGTTACCCGCACCTCCGTCCACCGTGTCATTGCCCTGGGCTGCTGCGATGTTGTCGTTGCCGTCGCCGCCCTGGATCTGGTTCGCCGAGCCATTGCCCGTGAGCGTGGCGCCCACGGCGTTGGTCGACACAAGGTTCTCCAGGGTGGCTCCCAGCGTGTAGGCCGTTCCGCTGGAGATCACGGTATCGGTGCCACCACCCGCCGCTTCCGTGATCACATCACCGGTGCTGTCCACGTGGTAGGTGTCGTTGCCGGCACCGCCTGTCATGGTGTCATTGCCAGCGCCGCCGGCCAATGTGTCGTTGCCGGTTCCACCAAAGATGGCGTTGTTCAGCGCATTGCCCGTACCGGCAAAGCTCCCCACGCCAGTGAAACGCAGGATCTCGACCTGATCGGCCAGCGTGTACGCGGCCAGCGTGGTGCGCACTTCGTCTGCGCCGCCTCCGGCCAACTCGGTCACCTGATCACCCGCATCGTCCACGAAGTACAAGTCGTTGCCCATGCCACCCACCATGCTGTCGGCACCCGTGCCGCCATTGAGGGTGTCGTTGCCAGCGTTGCCGATGAGCGTGTCGTTGCCGTCCAGGCCGGAGAGCAGGTTGGCCCCTTCGTTGCCTGTCAGCACGTTGCCGGAGGCGTTGCCGTTGCCGTTGATGTTGCCAAAGCCACTGCGCAAGATCAGATTCTCCACGTTGGCGCTGAGCGTGTAGGTAGCCGCCGAATCCACCGTGTCGATGCCTTCATCGGCCAGCTCCACCACCACATCAGCTGTCACATTGACGAGGTAGAGATCGTCCCCGGTGCCGCCCACCATCGAGTCCACCCCCACCCCGCCCTGGAGCGTGTCGTTGCCAGCACCGCCGATCAACGTGTCGTTGCCACCGAACGCCTGAATGAAGTCCGGGAGCTCCGTTCCGATCAGCGTATTGGCCGCACCGGTTCCAGTGATGCTGTTGAAAGCCGCCACGATGCCTGTCGCGGCGGAAAACACCGTCTCAAGGGTTCCCAGGCCATCTGTATACGAGGCCGCCACGCGCAGGCGCGCACCGACCTCGGTCACGGCGTAGGTCGACCCGGTCGCACCGACAATGTCGTCCCAGGTGGCGCCGTTGTCGTTGGACACCTGCCACTGGTAAGCCACCGTACCCAGCCCATCGGCATCGGCCAGTGTGTCGCTGGCCGTCAGGACCTGGGTGAGCACAGGCGTGGTGTCGTCGATGAGCACGACGCCTGTGGGCACGGTGTTGATGAAGCTCACCACCTCGGTCGCAGCGGAGAACACCGTCTCAAGCGTCCCCAGTCCGTCCTCATACGAAGCAGCCACGCGCAGGATGGCACCGATCTGAGCCGGGGTCACGACGAAGCTGGGTTCGATGGCGTCAAGAATGTCCTCCCAGGTCGCACCACCGTCGGTGGACACCTGCCACTGGTAGCTCACCACGCCCAGGCCATTCGCGTCAGCCAGGGTGTTGCTGGCTGTCAAGGTCTCGCCCAGCAACGGCGTGGTGTCGTCGATGAGCACAGCCCCTGTGGGCAAGGCGTTCACGGCAAAGGTCGGGAACGAGCGCACTTCCTCCAGCACGCCCTGCGCATCTTCGTACACCCCCCGGACACGCAGGGACAACCCGGCAAGGTCCGGCGTCACCGTGAAGGTGGTACCGGTCGCCAGCTGGGCACCCACACCGGTCTGGGTCATGATGTCCTGGAAGAACCCGGTTCCAAAGTCCGCCTGCCAGTAGTAGGTGAGCGGTCCGGGAATGACCCCGCCCGGGTTGTCCGCATCCGTCACGTCTTCGGCCGATACCCTCAGCACCTGGCCCGTAGCGGGTTCGAACTCAAAGTCACCGGTCACGTCATCCAGGATGAACAACAAGCCTTCTGGCTCCGCGTTGACCCCATCCGCCAGCACGATGGTCTCGTCGGCAAAGCGCAGCCTTTCGATACCGGTCAACCGGTCGGTGCCGTCGATGCCCGCGCCGGCCACACCGTCCAGTATGTGCGCGACCGTGGTGACGCCGCCCACCGTGCTGATGTCGTAGTCCCCACTGTTGCCGGTGAACACCGCGGTGTCGAAGTTGAATCCGCCGCTGCCCTCCAGGATCTCGCGCACGATCACCAGCTGACCCGGGTTGTAGGTGCCAGCCAACATGAGCGGCACCATGGGCCGCATGCTGTCGAAGCTGGCGATCTCGGCTCCGGTGCCGTCGTTGTTGGCGCGCACGCTGATGCGCACGTTGAGCCACATGTCACCGTCGATCAGGTCGTCGCCGCCCCGCCCTTCGATCACATCGCTCCCGTCGCCGCCGAGGATGATGTTGCCGGCGCCAAAACTGTCATCGGCATTCCCGGCGGTGCCGTCCGCACCGTTGCCGGCGTCTCCGACAAAGTCGCGCAGGCCGCTGACGAGGTCGAAGTTGGTCAGCACGCTGCCCTGGGCGCCGGCGTTGGGAATCGAGAGTGCATCGGCATCGTCACCGCGCAGGTAGTCACTCTGGTCCGATCCCGAGAGCCCTTCCACCTCGGCAAACCGCGCAATGACGCCGGCGGCCACCGGGATCGGTCCGACGTCGAAGGCCCGCACGCTCAGGTCCATGCTGACCCCGAAGTCCTCGTCCTTGAAGGTCGCCCAGTCGAAGCCGGAGGCGCCCAGGTACTTGTCGCCGGGGCCGCTGCTGCCGACCATGATGTCGTCGCCACCTTCGCCGTTCATGATGTCGGCCAGGCCGCTGCCCAGATAGACGTCGTTGCCGACAATCATGTCCAAGCCGAGCGGGTCGAAGTTGTCGCCAGGGCTGCCGTCGAGCAGGCCGCCTTCGAGCCAGTCGTCGCCCTCGTTGCCCATGTTCTGCTCGACGCCATCGCTGCCCAGCATGAAGTCGTTGCCCGGGCCCCCGAAGGCTTCGCCGCCGTCTTCGCCGTTGACGATGAAGTCGTTGCCAAAGCCGCCGAGGATCAGGTTGAACAGACCGTTGCCGGCGTGGATGACGTCGTTGCCGTCGTCGCCCTGGATGTTGTCGTCGCCACCGAGGTCGGTGATGATGTCGTCGCCGGCGCCGCCGCGGATCGCGTCGTTGCCGTCGCCGCCTTCGATGCGGTCGTTGCCGGCATCACCCCAGAACGAGTCGTCGCCGATGCCCCCGATCAGGGTGTCGTCGCCGTCGGTGCCACCCAGCACCACGTGGTCACCGCCGGTGTACTGCAGGTAATTGGTGTCAAGGCCCAGCGTGCTGGGGTCGTCGCGGATCACCAGCGGCACCAGGGGGTTGTCGCCCACCGGGTCGCTGCTGCCGGTGGGGTCGTCGTCGAGGCTCTCGTCCACGTCCAACGTCAGGGGATCGTCTCCGAGCACACCGTCCGGGCCGGCCATCACGCTCTGGTTGAACTGCCGCGACTGGTCCACCTCCAGCATCAGGTTGGTCTGGAAGATCAGGGCCGGGAGGTGGGCGATGTCGGTCGCCGCCATCACCATCTTGGCGAAGGAGTTGTTCTCCAGCTCGGTCACGAAGTTCAGACCGGCCGAGCGCTCCAGGTAGTAGAAGCGGTCGGCGTTCTGCAGCTTCTCCATCTGCTCTTCAAACACGAAGTTGAAGGTGGAGCCCAGCATGCCGCCAAATGGCGTCTTGGCTTCGGCGAGACCGCCGATCCAGAAGTCGACCAGGTTGAGGCCGGTTTCCAGGGTGCCCCAGGCGCCCTGACTCATGAGGAAGTCCAGGCGATCGGCCGGCGCCCCGGTACCCCCCAGCACGATCAGGCTGGCGGCGGCGCGCTTGCCTTCCATCGTGGTCGCCGATGTGATGGTGCTGTGCGTACCGTAGGCAGCGATGAAGTTCACCAGCGACTCGGGGTGCTTGATGTGCTGCACGAACTCGAACCAGCTCTCGTAGGGCTTGAGCACGCTGTTGCCCGTGGCTTCGTAGAACTGGGTCCGGGCGGCGTTCAACGAGGGGATGCCGGTGTCACGGCCGCGCGCGAGGTTGATCGCGGGCAGGTCCAGCGGCAGACCGAGCAGGTTGTTGCGCAAGGCTTCGGTCACGAACTCGTCGATCTCGTTGCCCACCTGGCGCGTCAGCCCGCGGATGATGGCGCCGGCCGCCTCCTCCGGTGTCGGTCCGCTGGCGGCAAAAGCCAGCGGGTTGAGGAAGGCGTCGATCAGGCCGATCTCGCTGTTCACGTAGTTGGCATCCAGCCTGTCGATGGTTTCGGTGAGCATCGAGTGGCCGAAGCGGTACACCGTGTGCGCGAACTCGGCCACGATCGACGGGTCGATCTCGGTCTGGTAGTTCTGCACATTCGGCAGGAAGGGGTCGATGCCCGGCTGGATGGTGCGCGCGAACTCCTCGAACACCAGGTGCTGGTACTGCATCTCGGTGCCGAACTTCGCTGCCTGGAACAGGCGCTCGCCGTTCCACACCAGGGTGGACAGGTCGACCGGCACCTCCGTCACCTGGACCAGCAGCCACTCGTTGAGGAAGCTCACATCGCCACCCCGCGCCGTGTCGAGCACCACATCCTTGGTGTGTTCGACCAGGCGGTTGTGTTCGTGGTGGAAAACGTGGTGCACCGCGGTCAGGCCGATGTTTTCATTGACCCGGCCGTCGCCCGCGATGTAGTGCGCGTCCAGCAACTCGTTGTCGTACTCGCCGGCCCCCACCGGGTTGCCCGCCGTGGTGTCGGCGTCGGCCGCCAGCGGGGCACCGGTCTGGCCGTTCACCGGACTGGCGGTGTGGGCGATATCGTCCAGGAAGGCGTGGCCCGTGCGCACCGCGCCGACCAGGCTGATCGGCGCGGCGGGGTTGCCTTCCACCAGCACATTGCCCGGCATCACCACCTGCGGGAAACCGTTGGGTCCGCGGATGAACATGCCATAGGCATCGGTCGCCAGCAGAGGCACGTTGAGGACATCGGCATCGGTGAGGTTGATGCCCAGGATGTCACGTGCCTGCGCCTTCACCACCGCCCAGGTCGCCATGCCGCCGAGGATCACGTCGTCGGCGGTGCCGTAGGTGCCATCGGGACCCAGATCACGGTTGACGATCAGGTCGCCGGTGGCCTGCGGATCGCCATTGGCGTCGAACTCGTAGGCGCGCAGGAAAACCTGGTGCGACGGGTGCGAGCTGTAGGTCTGGTTCTGGTCAACAAAGGGCGAGGTGGTGTTGGTCTGCTCGTGGATGTCGTCGGCCGTGCCCAGAACGCCATCGGCTCCGGGCTGGTTGGTTGCTCTGGTCAGCACCATGAAGTTGGTGCTGCCGCCCACCACGTACAGCGGGTCATCGGGTTGCAGCGGGATGAACACGGTGCCGCTACCGCCCTTGGTCACCAGGTCCAGGCCGTGATCAAAGAACTGGCCGAAGAAGGTCATCCAGGCGTTGAACGGAGCGGAGAGTCCTTCGTCCGGTGCCGTGTTCGGAATGAAAAAGGTCTCGAACTCCGTGATGCCATCGGCGCGCGTGCCGCTCACCAGTCCCGCGCCGTCCACCCCGGCTGCGGCCGCCACAGCCGCGGGGTTGTTGGCGGTCTGGTCGACGATCAGGTTGCTGATGGTGCGCGGATCGGAATCGATCACCGTACCGCTGGTCTGCGTGTAAGAGGTCCCCGCATCGGCATCGATGAAGTCCGGTTCCAGCAGGCGCGGGAAGGTGTTGTCGGCCGCACCGAACTCGGTCTGGCCCTGCACCAGGTTGTTGAACGAGCCGTCCACCGTGCGCAGACCTTGCGCCATGCGAGGGTTGTCCACCAGATCGAGCAGGTCTTCACCCGCGGCGTGCCGCTCGGCGATCTTGATCTGCGCCAGGATGAACTGCAGGTCGGAACCGATGTAGTGGATGCCGGGACTGACGATGCCGTCCTGTGGCCCGTTGATCAGCGCTTCGGGCGGAGGTGGCGGCGTACCTTCATCGACGGTGGCGGTGGCGTCCGAGAACACGGTTTCCAGCACACCATTGCCGTCCTGGTAATGCGCTTTCACGCGCAAGGCCAGGCCTTCCAGATCGGCGGTCACGGTGAAGCTCGCACCCAGCGCGGTCGGTGCGCCGCCGTTGGGGCCGGCNATGTCGCGGAACAGGCCACTGCCCGCCACCGTTTCCGCCTGCCAGATGTAGCTCACGGGGTTCGTGAGGCCATCGCCATCGACCACGCTGCCCAGGTTGACGGTGAGCGTCTGCCCCACGACCGGTGTGGTGTCCGATACCGCGAGCAGGCCCGTGGGCTCGGTGTTGGTGCCCGAGAGCAGCACGGTCTGGTCGTTGAACTGCAGGCGTTCGATGTTCGTCAGCCGGTCCACCCCGTCCGAGATCACCCCGCCGCCGCCGTTGGGGTCGACGTTGTGCGTGACCGTGGTCACGCCGTCCACCGTGCTCACGGTGTAGTCCTCAAGATTTCCCGAGAACATCGCCGTGTCGTAGCCGCTGTCGCCCGTGAGCATCTCGCGCTGGATCACCAGCTGGCCGGGGTTGATGGTGCCGGCCAACATGGACGGGATCAGCGGCACCATGCTGTCGTAGGTGGCGATCTCGGGTCCTGTGCCGTCGATGTTCTGGCGCACGCTGATGCGCACGTTGAGCCAGCGATCACCGTCGATGATGTCGTTGCCACCGCGGCCTTCGATGATGTCGCTGCCCGAACCGCCCAGGATGATGTTGCCGGCGTCGAAGCGGTCATCCGCGTTGCCCGTGATGCCGTCGGCGCCTGCGGCGGCCGATCCCAGAAAGGCGCGCAGGCCGGTGATGAGGTCGAGGTTGGTCAGCACGCTGCCGTTGAACCCGGCGAGCGCGATCTGGGCCGCATCGGCGTTGTCGCCGCGCAGGATGTCGGCGTGGGTCGATCCCGACAGACCCTCGACCTGAGCGAACCGGGCGCCCACGGCAGCCGAAGATGCCGGCACTGGCGCGGCATCGAACGCGCTCTTGAACATGTCGGCGTTGACACCGGCCCGGTCGTCCTTGAAAGTGACCCAGTCGAAGCCGGACATGCCGTCGTATTTGTCCGGCCCTTCGCTGCCGACGATGATGTCGTCACCGCCCTCGCCCAGCGCCTCGTCAAAGCCGCCGTCGCCGATGAAGACATCGTGACCGATCACCTTGTCCTGGTTGAAGGGGTCGAAGTTGTCACCCGCGGCGCCGTCCTGCAGGCCCCCTTCGAGCCAGTCATTGCCCTCATTGCCGAAGGGGAATGCATCCAGCCGGGAGCCGAGGATGAAGTCGTCGCCAGTGCCGGCAAAGGTTTCTGTCTCGTCTTCACCGGTGATGATGAAGTCCTTGCCCGGACCGGCCAGGATCAGGTTGACACCCGCGCCGCCGCTGATGACGTCGTTGCCTTCGTCCCCCTTGATGACGTCGTCGCCGCCCATGTCGGTGATGATGTCGTCGCCGGCTCCGGCTTCGATCACATCGTTGCCGTGGCCTCCCTCGATGCGGTCGTTGCCGTTGTCGCCCCAGATCGTGTCGTCCCCGATGCTGCCGATCATGATGTCGTTGCCGTTGGTGCCGCCCAGCACCACGTGTTCGTCACCGGTGTACTGCAGGTAGTTGGCGTCCGTGCCGGGCGTTGCCGGGTTGTTGCGGATGACCAGGGGCACCAGCCCGTCGCCCACAGGGTCGGCAGCGCCGAGGTCGCCGTTGAACTGGACACTCTGGTTCACTTCCAGAATCAGGCCGGGGGTCTGGAACACCAGGGCCGGCAGGTGCACCGTGTCGGTGTTCTGCATGATCAGCTTGGCGAACGAGTTGTTCTCCAGCTCGGACAGGAAATTGGACCCCGCCAGGCGGTGCAGGTAATACAGGCGGTCGCCGTTCTGCAGGGCCTCGAGCTGGGTTTCAAACACAAAGTTGAAGGTGGAGCCCAGCATGCCGCCAAAGGGCATCTTGGCTTCGGCCAGACCACCGATCCAGAAGTCCACATCGTCCAGGCCGGTGGTGGTCACGCCGTCAACACCGCTGGCCCAGGCACCGGTGCTGTGCAGGAAGTCCATGCGGTCGGCCGGCTCGCCAGCACCGCCCAGCACCAGCAGCGCGGCCGCGGTGCGTTTGTCTTCCATCGTGGTGGCCGTGGTGATGCTGCCATGCGTGCCGTAGGCGGCAATGAAGTTGATCAACGACTCGGGGTGCTTCATGAATTGCACGAAGTCGGCCCAGCTCTCGTAGGGACGCAGCTGGTTGTCGCCCGTGCCTTCATAGAAGGTGCGCCGCGCAGCGTTCAGCGAGGGGATGCCGGTGTCGCGGCCGCGCGCGAGGTTGATCGCGGGCAAGTCCAGCGGCAGACCGAGCAGGTTGTTGCGCAGCGCCTCGGTCACGAACTCGTCGATCTCGTTGCCGACCTGGCGCGTCACACCGCGCACGATGGCACCGGCGGCCTCGTCGGGCGTGGCACCGCTGGCCGCGAACTCCAGCGGGTTCAGGAAGGCCTGGATCAGACCGATTTCGCTCGAGCCATAGTTCGGGTCGAGGCGGTCGATGGTCTCCGTCAGCATGGAGTGACCGAAGCGGTACACCGTGTGCGCGAACTCGGCCACGATGGACGGATCGACCGTGTCGTCGAAGTCCAGGAACGCATCGACGTTGGGCTGGATGGTGCGCGCGAACTCCTCGAACACCAGGTGCTGGTATTGCATCTCGGTGCCGAACTTCGCGGCCTGGAACAGGCGCTCGCCGTTCCACACCAGCGTGGACGGGTCGGCAGGGATAGCGGCCACGGGCGTGAGCAACCAGTTGTTCAGAAAGGCCACATCGCCCGAGTCCAGCAGCAGCTGTTTGGTGTGCTCCACGAGCCGGTTGTGCTCGGAGTGAAACACGTGGTGCACGGCGGTCAGGCCGATGTTTTCGTTGACCCGGCCGTCGCCCGCGATGTAGTGCGCGTCCAGCAGCTCGTTGTCGTAAGTGCCGGGTTCGCTCAGGCCCACCGCGCTGTCGGAGTCGGCCGACAGCGGCAGGCCTGTCTGGGCATCGCGGGGGCTGGCGGCATGGGCGATGTCGTCCAGGAAACCGTGACCGGTGCTGACCGCGTTGACCAGGCTGACCGGTGCCGCCGGATTGCCTTCGACCAGGGTGTCGTCCTGCATCACCACCTGCGGGAAACCGTTGGGCCCGCGGATGAACATGCCGTATTGGTCGGTGGCCAGCAGCGGCACGCTGAAGACGTCGGCATCGGTGAGGTTGATGCCCAGGATGTCGCGCGCCTGCGCCTTCACCACCGCCCAGGTCGCCATGCCACCAAGCACCACGTCGTCCGCGGTGCCGTAGATGCCGTCAAGACCCAGGTCCCGGTTGACGATCAGGCCGCCGGTGGCCTGCGGTTCGCCGTTGGCGTCGAATTCGTAGGCGCGCAGGAACACCTGGTGCGACGGGTGCGAGCTGTAGGTCTGGTTCTGGTCGACGAACGGCGAGGTGGTGTTGGTGTGTTCGTGGATGTCGTCGGCCGTGCCCAGGGTGCCATCCGGACCGGGCAGATTGGTGGCGCGGGTCACCACCATGAAGTTGGTGCTGCCACCCTCGACATACAGCGGGTCATCGGGTTGCAGCGGGATGAACACCGTGCCGCTGCCGCCCTTGGTCACCAGGGAAAGACCGTGGTCAAAAAACTGGCCGAAGAAGGTCATCCAAGCATTGAAGGGCGCCGACAGGCCCTCGTCGGGCGAGGTGTTCGGCAAAAAGAAGGTCTGGAAGGGTGTGCCGTCGGCCCGCAGGCCGTCCACCAGCACCGCACCGTCCTTCAGCACATCGTCCAGGCTTTCATCAACGTCCAGCGTGTTCGGGTCGTCGCCCAGGATGCCGTCCACCCCCGCATCGAAGGCCGCGGCGTACGCCGCGGGGTTGCTGGCGGTCTGGTCGGAGATCAGGTTGCTGATGGTGCGGGGGTCGGAATCGACCACCAGGCCACTGGTCTGCGTGTAAGAGGTGCCCGCCTCGGCATCCATGAAGTCCGGTTCCAGCAGGCGTGGAAAGGTGTTGTCGGCGGCACCGAACTCGGTCTGGTCCGGGATCAGCTGGTTGAAGGAGCCATCAACGGTTCGCAATCCGAAAGACACTTCCGTGTTCGGAACAAGTGTCACCAAAGGTTCCCCAGCCGCATGCCGCTCTGCGATCAGTATCTGTTCCAGGATGAATTCCAGATCCGATTTGATGTACGAGGCCATTTTCAGCTCCTTTGCGCGCCTGCCACGCTAATATGAACATTCAAAACAATGGGCAACAGAAAGCTATCGATCCGGTGGCCAATTTGGCCCTGGATCGTTTTAATTACGAAATAAAAGGCGAATTCCCCACCAATCCGAACGCCATGTCAGATGACGTATGGACTCGGTTATCGGGTGTCTTCTTCGACGGGCTTTGAAGCCGCTGTCATCAGCCAGAAAACGTTTGACCGTCGTAGGCAATCAAGACCCCTTGGAAGCCGAATCCGCTGGACTCGGGGAATTCACTGGCTGCTTCCGCCAGCGTTCAATGGGTCTATCGTCGACCGGCATTCGCATTCCCCACAGGCACTCTGTGGGTTGATGCGGTTGTTGCCGTTCTGCTGGCTTCCCGCCTTGGGTCACGGCATCCACACACTTGTTTCAATATGTGCCGCGATGGGCAGAGTGTGAGATGGGTCTCTTAAGAATTCAATACCCAATGTGCCATCCACCTGCCGGCCACTGCGCCAGCATCTTTCGCCCCGATTGATGAGCCTGTTTTCCTTGTAATTCAAGCCTCTGAGCAACTTATGTAACAGTTCATCTGCTTTTTCCGCTCCCCAGAACAACCGGGAAAACTGGGTAGTGTGATTTTGCTTCAAATGTTTCCGAGTGTAATTATGCAAACTCATTAAAGGTTATTTGAGCGATCTCAGACAGACAATGAATACCTAAACTTTAATAAATAGCCCATCACGGCAACATGGCTTTAGGGCCATGCAACATGGCTTGATCGATCCAGGCGGGGTGGCAAATACCAACAAGACCAGAAAGGCCTATTGATATCGTGGTTTTTGGCATTTCGATTGTTTCAGGCAGGAAGCCCGAATCGAATGCGGAAGAGCCCATTTGGCCCGACAACAAGGCCAGCAAAGAACCGCTGCTGGTGGGCTCCGCTGGCGAATCAGGCGACTGAACGCGACGCCATGGGCATCAAGGGCAGCGTGAGCTCGACGCAGGTGCCCTGGCCGGGTTCACCGACGATGTCCAGCCGAGCGCCCATGGCCGATGCCCGGCGCTGCATGCCCGCCAGACCGTTGCCCACGCCGGCGCCCTGACCTTGTTCCAGTCCCCGTCCATCGTCCCGGATCGAGAGAAACAGCGCGTTCGGCTCGGGCAGGTAGCGACAGCTCACCCACACCGTGGTCGCATGCGAATGCCGCATGACGTTGGCCAGACACTCCTGGGTGATGCGCAGGACCTGCCGGCTGCGCTCGTGGCACACCAGCTCCAAGGGCCCATCCACGTCCACCGCCCACACCATGCGGATGCCCAGCTGGTCCAGCGCATGCTGCACGCGGTAGCGCAGGCGGCCCAGCGAATCAATGACACTTTCGCCCTGGTCCTCGATCGCGTCCACCAGAAGCTTGATGTCCACGAGACATTGCTCCAGGGCCGACGCCATCTCCCGCTGCTGGGGAACGCTGCGGTCCAGGGCAGAGAGCAGGCTCACGATCTGGGAACCCACGCCGTCGTGCAGTTCCCGGGCAATGCGACTTCGCTCCTGTGCCACCACGTCGCTCGGTCCGGCATCCGATACCGGGTCTGGAGGGAGCTCCTGGCTGCCTGCACCGGGGTCCAGCAAACGGTCCTTGGTCAAGGCCTCGTCCCACCGCGGAGCGCCTCCCCTGACACCCACACGCCCCGTGATCAGCATCCACATCATCAGCAGGTAGCCCGCAAAGACGTAGTGCGTCCAGGTGACGGCCAGGTCCCACGCCTGGGCAGCGACCATGTCGTTCAGCCCGATGCCCAGGGCCAGCAGGCTGGCCCCGAACACCAGCCAGGCATGCAGTCCACCGCTGCGAAGCAGGTGCAGGCGCAACGCGAAGAACATGCCGGCAAAGAACACCACATTGAACACCTTCCATGCCAGGTAGCTGAGGTCGTGCCCCCCGGAGCCGCCAAAGCTCCACACCAGCAGCACCAGACCCGTGACGACGTACGCCAGCCAGAGCGCTCTCGCCCGCGCCGACGGCACCGAGATGCTGACCAGCAGCAGATACGCGACGGCGGCCACCGCCAGCTGGTAGGTGATGTGGATCGCCAGGCCCGTGACATCGGTATGACTGGCCACACCCGACCAGGCAGTGATCAACGCGAGCACGAGCCAGATCAGCGCATTGACCACCATCGCCAGGTCTTGCGGTCGGCGCTCGCCGGGTTCTGCGCGGTAGGGCAGTTTCACGGTAGCGACCACAGCGATCAGCCCCGCCAGCAGGCTCAACGCCCAGGTGGCGTATTGCAACAGCCGGGCCGGCGCCAGCCCTTCCTCAAGAAAGCGGGGCGCCACGATCTCCACGAGAGCCGACAGCGTCAACGCGAGCACCGAGGCCGCCCAGATGCGGGTCCCCGGGCTCGTGACGCTGCTCAGCATGGGCCATCGCAGCCGGTGTGTGCCATACGCCTCATATCAACCCACGATCGGTGGCGTAGCTGACGGCCTGCGCGCGGGTCTTGACCTGCAGCTTGCTGTAGATGTTGCGCACATGCGCGTTCACGGTCCGCACGCTGATGCCGAGCCGCCCCCCGATCTCGGCACTGGTGTAGCCCGAGGCCACCATCTTCAACACGTCGCGCTCGCGGCTGGAGAGTTTCGTGCGGTTGACGTGGCCCGTTTGCCCGGCATCGCGCTGGTCCAGCCGGTGCAACAGCCGCCGCGCCAGGCTCGGTGTGATCGAAGCGCCCCCATTGACCACCTGCAGCACCGCCTGCGGGAAATTGCCGAACCAGGCGTTCTTGAGCAGGTAGCCCGTGGCGCCCAGCTCAAAGGCATGCAGCACCTGCGGTTCGTCTTCGATGGCGGAGATCACCACCACTTCGGCACCCGGTCGGCTTCGCTTGGCGAGTTCAATCAACGCGAACCCCGTGCCATCGCCCAGGTTGAGGTCCACCAGCAGCACATCGAACGCATGCTGGGCGATCTTGCGGCGCCCCTCGCGCAAACTGCCCCCTTGGTCAACCAGGGTGATCCGGTCATCGGCCAACAACTCTTGCGCCATCACATGGCGCACCAGCGGGTCGTCGTCCACCAGCAGAACCCGCGCGGGTTGTTCCGTCTGCCCCACCAGAAAGTCCGGCCAGATCGAGGGCGGGTTGTCGCGCATCGCAAAGGCGCTGCCGGAACGGTTCAACAAAGCTGTGTGCTTGGCACCCGATGGCATCGATGGCGCGTCGGTTGTGGTCGTTGCTTCCATACATCCCTCATACGGTGATTGTTTCAAGCATGGTTTCACCGACTCAAATTAGAACGAAATTTTTCGTCTTGTAGTTGCATACGCTCAATGTGGGACCGTGGGTTTTCATCCTTTTTGAGGACCGCCCCATGCCCGTCGCTGCCTGCCCGCTGGTCCGTTGCCCGGGTCGGCACCCTCAACCGGGTTCAGTCCTGGTCCATGGGCCCGCGACGTATGCCATGCATCTCATATCAACCCACGATCGGTGGCGTAGCTGACGGCCTGCGCGCGGGTCTTGACCTGCAGCTTGCTGTAAATGCTGCGCACATGCGCATTCACGGTCCGCACGCTGATGCCGAGCCGCCCTCCGATCTCGGCACTGGTGTAGCCCGAGGCCACCATCTTCAACACGTCGCGCTCACGACTGGAGAGTTTCATGCGGTTGACGTGGCCCGTTTGCCCGGCATCGCGCTGGTCCAGCCGGTGCAACAGGCGCCGCGCGAGACTCGGTGTGATCGAAGCGCCCCCATTGACCACCTGCAGCACCGCCTGCGGGAAATTGCCGAACCAGGAGTTCTTGATCAGGTAGCCCGTGGCGCCCAGCTCAAAAGCATGCAGCACCTGCGGTTCGTCTTCGATCGCGGAGATCACCACCACTTCGACTCCCGGTCGGCTTCGCTTGGCGAGTTCGATCAGATCGAACCCCGTGCCGTCGCCCAGGTTGAGGTCCACCAGCAGCACGTCGAACGCATGCAGGGNGATCTTGCGACGCGCCTCGCGCACACTGCCCGCCTGGGCAACCAGGGTGATCCGGTCATCGGCCAACAACTCTTGCGCCATCACATGACGCACCAGTGGGTCGTCGTCCACCAGCAGAACCCGCGCGGGTTGTTCCGTCTGACCCACCAGAAAGTCCGGCCAGATCGAGGGCGGGTTGTCGCGCATCACAAAAGCATTGCCCGCGGCGCGGGATGCGGGTCGCGGACCGGCCTCCGACGTCGGATCAAATTTACTGAAAATCTCCATGAATGCCCCCTTGGATGCTGCTGGCCTGGCCAGGTAATCAGCCGTGTTGGACGCTACAAAATCTTTTTGTTACGACCCCAGCGGTCCAAAGCACGAATCTTTCGTGTGCTTTTGGCCTCAATGAAACAGCGAATTTGATACAGACCGACGTATTTTTACATCTTACTTTCGTAATGTTTCTTTTGTTTCATTTTGAAACTAGTCACTTCTCACACCCTCGTGCAGGCCCTTTGAAACGCTCAGGAACCGCGGATTCAGGGCGCTGACAAGGGGCCAGGACAGTCCCCGGCATGTGGACACACCCTGACAAATGCAGTAGTCATTTGTGACGCTGGTCGCAACTTCGCCTCCTGCCCAAACTGGAGCCAGACAACGCCAGACGGGTCATCAAGGTCCTCCATGACCGCATGCNCAACCGGCCGAGTCGATCAGGCTGGTGGCCAGGAATCCTCCGAACCACCTGGGTAATGTGAATCCACTTATTGAGGAACCATCATGAAAAAACTTGCCATCATCGCTTTCGCAGCCCTTGCCACTTCTGCCTTCGCAGGCGGCGGCGGTGGCGGCGGCGGGGACACCTGCTCGGAATGCCCGGAAATCGTCATCGACGGTACGTCGGTCCAGGTCGTGGCGGCCACCTCTTCGCTCTTCATGAACCTGGCCGATGGCAAAGACGCCTATGCACAGCAGAACGTGTCGAGCAACTCCGGCAACGTGACGGTCGAAGACGGCGGCGAGTCGGTGCAGCTGACCGCCACGCGCGGCTCGGTCGTGGCCAACCTCGCCCTGGGTGAGGAAGCCTACGCCAGCCAGAACGTGTCGTCCAACATTGGCAACGTGAACATTGCTGGTACGTCGTGGCAAATCACCGCACTGGACCAATCGGGCGTCGTCAACGTGGCGACGGCAAACACCAAGGCGATCCAGAACATCGCCAGCAACAACGGCTGCGTGGCTTGCAAGCCGACGGCCGCAAG
>C687J35021_10001365_pt1 | contig 18412 bp, 20 predicted proteins | sample RifCSPhighO2_12_FD_35021 | JGI IMG/M metagenome (IMG submission 35021)
GACATATTATCTTCGATTAGGACTGCTCTGGGTAACTGGAGATTTACATATGAAAATTTAATAGAAGAGAATATCATAGATATAATCTATGATACTTTTACTGGAGAAGAAACTATAAACTTTGATGTCATTCCAACCGAACCCCATTTAGATGAAATTTTGATTCTGTTAGCGAAAAATTTCTACGACGAATTTAGACATGCATACGTTACGGACCCGGCGGGTACCAGACATTATTTGCATACTAATGCTGTGCTAAAATCTTTAATTAAAATTTTATCACCAAAATCATTGATTGAATTATTTACAACTTTAGCATCAGGTAAAGAGTTTTATATCGACAATTTAGAGATAGAATTTCTAACAAATTATTCATGGATGAGTGTACCCGGGATATTCGAGAAAATTTATGGTGAATTTTATTGGGAACGTGATCCGAAGGAGATCGATATGCTCGAGGAAATATATCTGAAAATTACAGCTGGTCAACATGAACCGAGAAAGACTTCAGAAAAAATATACAACGAATATGGAATATACTTAGGTGATAATCCAAATAATAAATTTATTACAGATATTGACGATTATTTAGTATTATTCCCGGATGATCCTAAGACTGTAGAAGAACATACAGAGAAACAACTCTTCACCAAACTAAAGATGATTTTGCCACATAGATCACGTAAAGAACTAAATGAAAGTATTCGACAATTCCAAAAAGGCGAAGGTGATTTCTTCTTTATTCCTCTTAGCGTTAATTATGCAGGGGAGACAAAGAGATACGAAGGAGATGAAGATCGTGAAGAACTCATAACAACTTATGAAGGTCTAGATGAAGCAATTGAAGGACGAACTGCTGTTGCTTTGGGAAATCTAAAAACATGTTATATTACAGATCCTGGAGAACTTGGTATGATTTTACTTAAATCAAAGGCTGAAAAAGATATTATTGATATGAACTTCCGCGATCCTCGTTTTGGTACAGATGCACATCCTGTATATTTTGATGAAAAGAAATTCCTTGACACGTTTTACAGCGCTTACGGTGTATGTAAAATATTTGAAATTTCTTACTTAATCCCTGAATATAATGAACAACTGATGCAGACTTTGAATAAAGAATACGATAATCTTCACAATTCAATTAAAGAAATTTTGGATTTCCGTAAGACGATTTTGATAGATGGAGAACAGTTTCATCGATTAATAAGAGCCACTCCCAAAGAAGAATTAGATAAGCTTGCACATTACCTTTATATCTTACTTTACACTGCTATGGTAATTCGAGGATGGAAAGAACACGGTCATAAACTTCCCATGAGACAAGGAGAATGGGGACCTCTGGGAGATTTAATTAGTGATCGAATTAATGCTATTTTAATCGAAGCGGCAGAAGTCGAAGAGACTATGACACAAAATACTAAAACTATATTGAATAGTCTCAAAGCTCGAGAATATGGCTACGATGGTAAATTAGGCGTGGATAACAAAACTATTACTTCAATAGTGAAAGGTATTCGTAAAGGTGACTATTGTACTCGTATTGCCTCGACTAAATTAGTTGCAACCGCTTCATATTTCTTCGATACTTTCTACAAGAAACCTATTCAACTCCTAGATGACCAACTTTATTTAGGATTGGATTTCAAACCTCTCTTTAAAGAGGAGGAAATAGACGAGGCAAAACTCGAAAAATTTTCAGCTGATGAATTCCATAGATGGGCTGTAGCCAATATAGGTGCATACTATGAAAAGTTAAATCGTTAACGATTTCACAGTGACTTTCTGTGTAACTTTATCGTCCTTAGAAGACGATAAAATAAATTTAAGTAAATTAAAACATGAACGGTACAGTTGTGTTTTTCATATTTATGATGCTTATATTTTTAGTACTAAATGGTCTAATGGTAGCAGGTATAGTTATAGAAAGTAATAAATTGAAAACATGTGAAAATGTCCAAAGTATCTTCTGTCCAGCCTTGCTTTGCAATTTCGTTGATTCTCCGTCTACTATGTCCAATGCATGCGGAGGATATGCGTACAGATTTATAGATGGAGATAAGACTAATACAAATGATGACAATATTCAATGTAGTTCAGCTTAAAGAGCATCCTCAGAAAAAATATCACCTTAAATAAAATAACTTTGAATGGCATTGTGGACGGTTATTTTATTAGCTGTATTTTTCATAATAACATTAGTTTTATTATCTATACTTTTGCATTATTATAAACAAGCGTTTGAATGTGATTCACAGACATCATTTTGGTGTTATACAGATTGGATATGTGACGGAGGAACGAAAGATTCTACAGGCAAACAAGTAGATAATGTAGCTTGTCATCTCAAGGGTTTGTATGGAGTAACAGATACTGCTTGTTCCGGGGACGTTAGAGCTCCTACACCTTGTACTCCTACTTCATCCCCGGATGGATCTAATCCAAATTTATGTACCGATGGTAATTTAACTACAACTCCTGTTGATGGTAATATTTTCTCTTGTTTCTGTAATATGGGTAACAACGTTACTGTTAAATATAACCCGGGATCAGGAGCTGTTACAGATACAAGTCCCTTGACCGGAGACGCGGTTGGTCTAAATGCGTGCGGTAATTTTGCATTGCCTTATCTAAGAACAGATGTTAGTCCTATTTGTCCAACTCCTGTGGTCGTCCCTCCAGCCCCTGAAGTTCCGGTTTTATAAGGTATTTCGTTCACTTAAATTAAGTGAATGAATTTATTCCTCTTTTAGAGTAATATCCTCCGTTGGAGCAATTATTCTTTAGTATTAAAGAGTGTACCGTCATTGGGACGGTTACTCTTTGAATTCTTCAAAGAGTGTACCACGAATCTCCAAAATGACATAATTCAACTTCACGATCCGAGAATTGATATAATTTATTTACTCTATTTATATAATTAGAATCCATTGCTGTTAGACGATGAATGGGAGCTTGAGATGAATTAGAAGAAATTACACGAAAAATAATTCGATTAGAGTATTCAATATCATCATAAGTGTTAAAATTTGTCTTAGTATAATTTTCTAACGGTGGTAATTTGATAACTACAGGTTCGAGGGAGGAAATTAAGACAATTTCGATATTAGAAGATAAATCGTACTCGCCCCCGGACGAAATCATTTGAATTAATTTAGTTCGTCCTGGATGATACAGGTCGTTAGAGCACGGACACGGACCTCCATCGTCCCCTTTGTCACCCTTATCCCCCTTATCCCCTTTATCACCCTTATCTCCTTTCTGACCATCTTTTCCATCTTTACCAGGAGATCCCCTTTCTCCTGGATTTCCCGGATTTCCTTGTGCTCCTTTAGACCCAATAGTACCTTTAACTATTCTAATTTTATCTCGATTACGAGAAACAGGGTCGGGAGATTTTAGCGGTTTGGTCTCATTGTTATTATTTAATCCAAAATGTTCAACTAAAGAAGCTGCCATCTTTGAAAATGTATTTTAGAGATCCTTATACACTTTATACAATATTTAAATATCTCTTAATCCCCAACCATGATCTCGATCTGCTTCGTATACTTTATTTTTATCTCCATCATGCATAATAACTAATCTAGGACCGTGAAATAGTATTAATATGAAAATAATAACAAGAACAACTACTAATATAATTGCAAACATAGTATTTATAACTGTATCATAACCTGGTTTGGGAGTACATTGCGCACAATAAGGAGAGCATCGAGGATCATCGCACCAGAGTTGACCATTACTACAACCTGGACAATTTCCATTTTGACATGGCGCTTGTTCACAGTGTGACATCTTTTTTATCATCTTAATCTTTTTGTTTCACCCTCAGAAAAGATGTCAACATCTAATCAACCAGAAGATGATATTTATATAAGTTCAAAAGGTGTATGGAAAGGATTAGTTATATTTCTAATTTTAATGATACTTATAATAACTATGTTTTATGCTTTTTCTCTTGCAGTATTAGTAGATCCTCAAGGTGTACCTTTAGCAATAGGACCGTTTGGAGTTGAACCTGGATTAAAAGGAGAAATTCTTGGTATATGTTCCGAAGTTCCTTCTGGTATATGTCAATTTAATGTAGCATCTCTGAAAGAAGCTACGGACAAATGTATTACAGATTCAGGTAGATGTTCCGCCTTTTATTTTGATGGATCGACAATGCAGTATACAGTTTCAACTCCATTAGCTCCAGATACAATAGGCGGAACATATATACGTCAATATCCAATAGTATAAAAATACTCCCTTAAATTGTTTAAAGAATACACCCCTTTTTTAAAATGTTACCAACGGAAACCTCCGAGGTTATTCCAGTTTCTGGATTTGAAGAAATATCTGTAGATTCTATTCTCAGAGCCTACCGACGTCAAGAAACATCTCAATTAAATCATCGTCATCTTCTTGAAACTACACCACCGATTGAAAACTCTGTAGAGCCAGCCGTTTCTCACTCTCGAAATATTTCGAACTTTACATTTTCTCAAGATGAAAACCTCCTAAATGTAGCAAGAGAAAATAATTTAGATGAATTAATTAAGAATGTTGGAAACGAAGTTATTTCTACAGCACGAACTCGATCTGCAAGTGCTCAACGATATTCAAGAGCATATAAAATATGTGAAGGAATACTAAGGGCTTTGATCGCAATCACTGGTATTGCAAGTGCAGCTATGAGTATTAGCGGTCTTAATGCAGTTTCTGGAGGGAAGAATATTGAAGAAACATTTATATTCGTAATTGGTATTATTATTGTTAGTATACCTGTTCTATCTGAATTTAAAGATCGACTGAATTTCAGAAGCCGTTCAACTAAATTACGAGAATTTCATAATAAATACGAAGAGAAAATTAGAAAAGTAAGACAAATTATGGTTTCAGATTTGCCTCAATTTGAAGCACTCGACCAGATATACCAGATTGAAATGAAATTAAATGAGATAGATTTGGCAGCGTTTGATCAACACTTTTCTAAAGAGACTGTAAAAGAAGATTTTGTAACATCTAAGCATAAATGTGTCGTGTCACGACAAAATACACCTATCTTCCAACCTGTGTCTAATACCAACGAAACTCGATTGGATATATTAGATTCTGAGAATAGCGATTCAGAATAAGATATTTTGAATATAAATGAAAGTTGGACAGATACACCAGATTCCGAGAATAGCGATTCGGAATAAGATGTTCGATGGTACCATCGAACAAAATTATAATTCTAGTATTAATTGAATGTGTAATAAAATGTCAGGAACAAAATTATGATTCTATTATTAAATGGAAGAATCTTCCAAACAAATTTATTTAATAAAAACAACTGGATCAAATAGTGGTATAGGGGTTGCAATCTTAGCTGCTATTATAATATTTGCATTTTATTTTTGGTTAACTTATGCGTCTGCAGATTCGATTATTACAGAACAAAAAAGAGCATCAGCATTTAGTACTTTATTTTGCCCAACTGGTCAATGTCCTACAGATATGATAACGGGCGAAAAGATATGTCCGCCTTCAGATGAAAAATATGCTTATAATCCACTAACACAAGTTTGTTCTAATCCAACATCATGTTCAGGTACATTTCCTTATGCAATACAATCTGATGGATCTACAAGTTCTTTAGGGATATGTGGTAGAGATCCTCAAACTAATGAATTAATAAATTGTCGTTGTTCTCAACAGTCTGCTTGTCCTAACTATATAACTTCTTTATTTCAAAGTATTTCTGGGAATCCATATACATCTTTGGAAGGTACACGTGTTGCATTCTCCCAAGCAACACGAAGTGATTACGGAGGAAGTGTTAGATTAAATATGGGAAATACTATGCAATTTGTTAATCCTAATAATACATTTTGTGAAGTACCTTTAGCTTGGGTTCTCCGATCAGAGCCTGGTTGTTCTTCTGTATCTAATGAAGATCAAGATAGAATTCCTTATTTATGCATGGATTTAAATCCTTGTCTTCAAGGTACTCTAGCTTATGTAGTCAATGATAGTACTGGATTTTCAAATCCAGATTTATATAATAGTCCTATTGCATGTATATATGCTCCTCGAATAGATGGAGAAATTGGTTCATGTCAAACAAATCCCGCACCTGGTTGTACTCCAGGGTATCATAATATACCAGTTTATGATAGAGGATATGGAGGAATTAGATGTATGTGTGATATTCCTGATTAGCGGTAACGCCCCGTTCGTTCAATGAACGAACGTATTTAAATAAACATACTTCTAACATATTCACTTTGGGCAGGTTCAATAAATTTACAACGGTCTAAACCTCCCATTAAGTCATCAATTGTTATATGCGAATCTCCTTTGTTAAAGAAACGTCGTCTAGCTGATACTAATGATGCTTGTTTAGCAAGTTTAGCAATTCCTCGACCATAACCATCAACTTTTACCTGATCTAATAATTGTATAATTTCTTTTAATTCAACTAAAGATCTATCACCAAGTCGACGCTTTAACATCATTGCAAGTTCTTCTGTATTAGGAGGAGTAATGTCAAACACATATTGAATTCGACTTTCTAAGCCTTTTTGAGCTACAAATAATCTGTTCCTAATTTCATCTTCATAACCTCCTAAAATTACAACAGTATCAGGGTACTCAGACATCAATTGATTTAATGTATCTATTGCTTCTTTTCCAAAGTTATCTTCTGACCCATCGGATGAAGAGTTCATTAGAGAATATGCTTCATCAACAACAAGAATACCTCCTCTGGCCTTCTCATATAATAATCTCATATTATTAGCAGTATGACCTTGAAATTGACCAACCACTTCTGCTCGAGTACATCTGACAATTAATGGTACAATATTATCTCGAGGTGATGCGAATAAGAAAGGTTTTCCGTCTTCAAATAAATCTAGGGAAATTTCCTTGATCCATTTAAGTCTTGTGACCATATTAGGATTAGTATTAGGACCTTCATTTACACTATTTCCCAATTCTTCCAAGATATAATCAACTTGATCTTCTACAAACTTAATACCAGCAGTTCGATGTATAATTAACTTTTCAATCGTACTAGGAGAAGCAATTGAACTACCTCCTCCTAAAGTTAATGATGTAGTAATTCCTAAAGAAAACATAATCTTAGCTAATATTGCTATAAATGTTGTTTTACCTACTCCAGGAGGTCCTGTAATCATACAATGATTTCCAATATCTGTCTTAAATGGATCTACGATATTCTCACATACCATTTCGATCACACTCTCTTTTACACCATTCATTCCTATTAAATCATCCAATTCTTCAAGACTCCCGATTAGTAATTTCTTATTAATCTTAGAATCAAATTCTTCGGAAAGTTTGAGTTGAGTAATTAAATTGTTCATCTTTATTTTATTTCGTTCAGTAAAATAAAATTATAATGACTTTTGATCCTCATGGACGTTGTAATTTTTGCGGAAATAGAAACCATATAGGACATATTAAGCATGTTAGTAATAGTTCATCGCATCTTTATTCTGGAACAACCGATCCGATTTTTGTACCATTGGTTAAAAGGGAGCATCTTTATTTAAATACAGTTACAGATTCTGTCTTTGTATACAATCCATTACATGGATGGACGTATTTAATGACGTTAAGCGAGTCGGGTAATTCTGCATCTTTACATTCTCCTACTGTCGCCATTGATGTAGCAGCTTCATCTTCATTGTCGTGTCCCGTACCTTTACCTCCTTCATTTTCTACAATTCCTTCGAGTAAAATTAATGAATTAACAATCCCTTCGGGTAAAGTTAAAGAGCTGAATATCCCTCCGGGTAAAGTAATTGAACGACCTTATTTTGAAGGTGAACGTATATCAGTTGGACAAGTTACGTCAATATCTCCAAAATATCTTAATGTTGATGGAGATAATATTAATGAGCCTGTTTTATCTGTAAATTATGACGGGGTAGGACTTTTAGGTATTACATGGTCTGTGACAATTTCCAATACTAAAGTAGGCGATACTATTTATCTAGCAACTCATGTCAACGGTGAAACTGCGTCGGAAATAATTGAAACATTCGATTCCCCTAAAATCTTCAGTAGAATTTTCAATGATTTTATTATTATGAATTCTGATGGAAATTTAGATTTTTTTCTAACATGGCATTCGGATAATGAGGATACAACGATTACAATCGATCCCCACTTAGGTAATCATGTTACGCTTTGGTTCCAAGGACATTAATTTAATTTGTGTTTATTTACGAATATTATTCGTAAATTGTTGCGAAATAAATTAAAACATATAAAATATAAAATGGTGCATAGAATTAGGTTTTCGTTGGCGGATGATTCAATTATTAGAAATTTAAAAGGTGAACCCGTTTATTTATATGATATAGTTAATAAAACAGATTATCCAATATGGGGAATACTTTTAATCAACGATAGTTACGGTTCACTTGCGGTAAAACAACTCTGTAAAGGAGAACTTAAGATTAAAAAGATAGTTGTTAAAGATTGTGATCAACACATTACTTTAAGTAGGAAAATAAGAAGTGATGGTTGGGATACCGAATTTTGTATAGGGGAAAATAATTCATTAGTCTCATTAATATGGTCAGAATCACCTTATTCAAATGTTAGAGAATTTGACATACAAGCAATATGGACTCCTAACGGGGGATTTACCTTCCGTAAGGGAGCTAAAGATTTCTTTTTAGATGTTTATGGAATTAACTCAGTTGGTATATATACTGTTTATTTCGAATGTGATATTTCTGAACTAATGAAAGAATATTCATCGCGTAAATGGGTGTTTCCTTGTATTCCATATGTTCAAACTCTTGAAGGTCAAGATCCAGAAACTTATAGTATTCACTATTTTAACGGAACTCAAGGTTCCAGACAACCTCAATTTAAACCATCTCCTATAATTGATACTGTATGTGGTAAAGGATCCATTGAAGATACACCACAGGATTCAACTTTAAAATTTCCATTAGATACAACTATTCCATACTCAGGTTCTAGTGACTATATTAACCCTCGAGCAATTACTGGAAAAGTTGAAGCAAAAATTTCTACAAAGAGGAGAAGAAAACGTCGCCGTCACCGTCATAAGGATGGCGGGGTATAAAAGACGAAATTATTTCGTCTTTTCCTTCGGTTCCTTCGCACCGTTACACGGTCGGACCGTTACACGGTGACTACGTTACTCCGTCGCTATGCGACTACATTACTCCGTCGGACCATTAAACAGTGACTACGTTACGGTAATAAAATTAAATCTTTAGCACTTTTAACATACTGTTGGTAATGTTTTTCATTTTCGAATAGTCTATCGAAGGCTTGACTTGTTCGTATTTGAGAATGAGTTTGATTACCGGATGCATCAACTAAAGTTAATATACCTACCTTAATCTTCTGATCTGTATTTTTAATCCGTTTTAAAGTAGTATAAATAAAATCTAGATCAGACAGTTCTAATACAAATATATTAGTTACGTCAATTAGCTCTTCAGTTGGTACAACGGAAGTTACTAAGATATTATAAGGAGTTTGATTAAATCGTTCTATAATACCGGATTCTACATCGCAATTTACAGATGGATCTAATGCTAAAGGTACTCCTCCAAATACAAGACCAAAGATATATTGAATCAGTTTAATACCATATAAATTATTAAATGACGTTAATATAACCCATTTACCAGGATTCTGAATAAAATTATCAACTAGATAATATAATTTAGGAGATTCTTCTTGAATACCTACGGTGTTTGACCAATTGTTATGTTGATGATTCCGAATATTAGGATAAAAGGATGAAAGATGATTAAGACCGATTTGATCCAATGGAACGGTTAATTTATTATGGGTCAAAATTCCTTCATATAAATCTTTAGACCATATCTCTTTATCATAAGATGGTAATTTATCAAAACGTTGACCATAAGAATGAGGACGACTTAATGCATCTAATATAGCAGGATGTTCTGTACCGCTAAAATAATAAGTGGCTGCCATATGTTTTACATGTTCAGATTGAACCACTCCTTTTGGTTTACTTACATCTAAATACCATTCTCTCATAGTTGGAGATAATTGTATCTTAATTTCCTCGAATTGAAAGGATGTTGCTGAAGATTTTACTAAAGTATGAATAGGTGTATTTTTACCTATTCTTCGTAGTAGTTCTTGGACTAATTTCTCAGAAGTTCCCCATTCTATTAAAAAAATACACTCTCTTCTGTCTAAATCATATCCACTGTATATGTAATGAAAGATATCCGATACAATATGGACAGAAGATCCCATATATTTTCTTAATACCGCCACTACATTACGAATATCCCCGAAACGAGGAACCAGAACAATTTTATCTGAACTCATTTTATTCAGAGTAATTAATTATTAATGAAAAATTAATTACTCTGAATAAAATAATTACAAATGTCCGAGGGTGACACAATTACATTAAAAACTATTTGTGTTAGTACATGGGATAAGTATAAATGGTGGGTCATTGGAGGTATTATATTGATATTAGTACTTTTAGTAATATACTTTGCTTCTGTTCGTCCAAACGGGGATACACTTCCAACTACATCTGAACAATTAATATTAACCGATTATCGCAAACCTCCAACACGGGTACAACGTAAAATTCCCCGGGAATTTACTTCTTCTTATGATGTAGAATATGTTCAATCTACACCAGATCAACCTCGACCTAAACGTAAACAAAGAAAATTTGAGACCGAAAAACCTTCCTTCGAACCAAGTAAGAAAAGACAATATAAAGGAGAAGAAGCTTGCGCTAGAGCAATAGAAGAAATTTTCGGAGTTCCATTTCCTTCAGTTAGACCGAATTGGTTGAAGAATCCTAAAACTGGAAGGAATATGGAAATAGATTGTTATAATGAAGACCTTAAAATAGGCGTAGAATATCACGGTCGTCAACATTATGAAAGAGTCAATCACTTTCATAAAACAGAAGAAGATTATGAAAATCAAATTTATCGAGATAACCTTAAATTAGATTTATGTGATGCTAATGGTGTATATTTAATTACAGTTCCTCACACGGTTCCATTGAATGAAATAAAGGAATATATTACTAGATACTTACCACACAATCGACAAAAACGATTAGATGAAGGATTAACAGTGTAATTATTTAAAATGTTTCAATCTAAGAAACTCATTAAAGACGCCATAGAAGAAGTAACAGGGGTTGAATTTTCAACTAATGTGCAACCGGAGTGGTTAATAGATCCTAAAACGAAATTACATATGAAATTACTTTTTTACAACGATCGTTGTAAAATTGGAATAGAATATCAGAGCCCCAAGCACTACCAGTTTCGTGGTGCAATTCAAGGATTTCAAGAAATGCAACAAAGGGACTCTGATAAGATGGAATTATGTAAGCAAAACGGAGTATTACTTATAGCGATACCGTATGTTAGTTTAAATATGGATTTTAAACTATATTTCCGATCGATCATTGACGATTATAATTGTTCTTCGTTATCTTTGATATCTTTGAGAACTATCAGAGCACTCGGCGTCGATATTTCTAAGATACCTAAAACTTTCTTGGATGATTTTTAGGTACCCCTGATGTAAAACTCTCCTTAAAAATCATTTAAAATATTTGAGTCTTAAAATAAAATAAGAAAATGTTCAGGGCTCACAGAGATATAAAGGAAGCAATAACTGAAATATCGGGGGTTGAATTTACTAAAGCGTGTCCAGATTGGTTAAGAGATTCTATAACTGGAAGACGAATGGAAATAGATTTTTACAATGACGATCTTAAAGTAGGAATAAATTATTACGGACCTCATCATTATCATTTTAACCGAAATTTTTGTCGCTCGGATCAAGAATTTCAGGATCTTCAAAGACGAGACAAAGAGAAAAAGAAACTGTGTAAACAAAACGGAGTACTTCTAATAATTATAACGTGTGACAAATCGGATAATCAATTGAAAAGACATATTAGAAATGCAATCAATTTTTCTCCGTTAAGAACACTTTCTTTAAGAACGATTAGATTGAACAAAATACAATTTAATATACCTAAAGCTCTTTTAAATGATTTTTAAATATTCGTGTTCGAAAATTTATTAAATCAAAATGGACTCACCTTTTGATTATATAAAACGGGCAATAGATCGAATATTTGGAGTTAAATTTGATGACGTGTCTCCGATGTTACGAGATCCAGTAACTCTAGTGTTAATAATAATAGATTTTTACAATGACGATCTTAAAATAGGAATAGATTATCAGGACCGTTGCCATTATGACCGACATTTTTGCCAATCGGAACTAGACTTTCGGAATCTTCAAAGACAGGATGAAGAAAAAAAGAAACGATGCAGACAAAAAGGAATACTTCTGATAACTGTACCGTATACCAAAGCGGGTAATGACGTCGAGTGGTATATTAAAAATGCTATCGATTCTCTCAGATGTTCCCCGTTAAGAACACTTTCTTTAAGAATGATTAGATTGAACAAAATAGATACCTCTAAGATACCTAAAGCTATTTTACCTGAATTATATTAAGTGTATCTCAAAAATGGAACTTCGTTTAGTAAACGAAGTTATTTCTTTTCATTAAAGATGTCGGATAATGAAACTATTGAAAACGTTCCTACGGGTGCATCCTCCGGTTCCTCCGGTTCCTCCGGTGCACCAGAGGATGAACGTGAAGATATTGTATATCCTGAAGAAATACCTAAAAGGAAGTTTATTATTCGAAAAGTACAAAATTTATCTGAAGTCGATCAAAGTTGGTCAATTGAAAAAATTGTAAAAGAACGACCTCCGTTGGGTTGGGGACAATTGTTTAAAGATTATGAAGCTGGTGCACGGCATGTCGATAAAGTTTTAAAGAATTTTGGAGATGATTTTGTACCTCATCGAAAAGATTTATTCAATGCATTCCATTGGACCCCTTGTAATAAAGTTAAAATTATTATTGTTGGACAAGATCCATATCATACAGTTAAAGGTGATGTCCCTCAAGCTGTTGGTGCGTCCTTTTCTCTTCGACGAGATGCGTCGCTTCAACCATCGCTTCAAAATATTTACAAAGAACTGAAGATTGAATACGGCGACGATTTCAACCCTCCAAAACATGGAGATCTTCAAGGATGGGCTAGACAAGGTGTATTACTTCTTAATACATGTTTGACTACCGAACCTGGAATTCCCAAAGCTCATACCAAGAAAGGAGCTACAGGTAATATGTGGACAGGTTTAATTAGTCAAACATTTAAGATGATCCGAGAAACTCGTCCACATACGGTTGTTATGTTATGGGGTAAAGATGCTCAGAATCAAGTTTCTCCTTTTATAGGTCGTCTTCATGTTTTAGAAGCAGCTCATCCCAGTCCGTTCTCAGCCAGACAATTTTTTGGATGCAATCATTTTATTTTGGCAAATGAATATCTTGTAAGTAAAGGTGAAACTCCTGTTGATTGGAATAGGTTCGACTAGGGGTAATTTCATCACGAATATAAGTTTAAAAAATAATTTAATTTTCGTTTCGTTGAAAACGAAAATTTTTGGATGTATAAAAAATGAACACCGTGTCATTATACGGACTTCGATGCGCCAATCCGGCAGCATTAGCAGATGAGATAATTAATGGAGCCTATAATGTAGATGAAAATCCATTAGATCGAGTTAGAGATTTTATCGAAAATACTGACGATACTATTAATTTTGATACAGTTTACTGGGTAGATGTAGATTTAGCTTTCACAGCTAGACATTCTTCGTCTAGAGAGCCTAGTAATGAAGTTCTTTCATACTTAGAAGGAGAAAATATAGCAGTTTTAGTATGTCATCCCAGAATTAACGATTCTATTAACTTTGTTTTAACAGCATTGAGTTCATCTCATACTTTTCAAAATGTTATTGTTGTGGAGTATGATTGGCCTATTGATCAATTTGATCCTTCCTTGTGCTCAAATTTAAGTTCTTCTGAGATTAGTCATACAGACTTTCCACTCCCGCCAGAAAATGTCTTCCGAGTAGGCTTTTCTTCCGAGGATGATATTTTAGCCTTACGTACTTACATCGGCACAGTATTTGGAATTTAAATTCGTGTATTAACGTTTTAACAAACGTTAATTTATTGAATAATTTACGAAGTAAATCACTCGAAATTAAAAAGTTCAAGTGTACGTGTATCAATTATAGGTAATATATACGATAAATAATGGCATACCTCTCGTTCACATTCAATAATCTCGCGGGTGCGAAATTCTGTCTTCATTCGCGGAGGTGTACCCATGACTATTTTAGAACTTATCCAACATGCAGTTGCTAAATAAATATTATGTTTAGTTATGTCAATATTTGAAGGAATTAAATCGGTTATTCGTTGATAGATAGATACGGATAAAGAATGTAGATTGTTCAAATCTAATCTGTTGATAGATGTTCTTTTCTGAGAGGAATATATTATCTTTCTAATTTCTTCATTTATCTTATCGAGACGAGAATGGTCAGGTTCATAGTTTGTAATCAATAATTCTATAGGAGTTTTAGTTAAACTATCAAAGAATGAATGGTTTAGTACTTCAACGATTCCCAATCGATCTGATTCTTTAAATTTAACCATCTTAACAATTAGATCCCTAAGATTATTAAATGGAGCTGAATTAAAATCATCAACAATTTGAACTGGAGTATATGAATTTTCTGGATAAGAATCTTCGTTAAGCCAACTAGATAGACTTCGATAATAACGAAGTCTGGATTCTTTTCGATCTCTTTTTCCGTTAGATAACTTAGTACTACCTTGATGAGGTATTAATAATTTTCCGAATGTAACTTCGTAAAATAAACATCCTAATGCCCATATATCTAAAGACATACCCCATGTACCTCCTACTAAAGCTTCCGGAGGACTATGTGAATATGTTCCAACAACATGATTAAACTTATCTTTGGGTGACCACATCTTTGTAGATAAATTAAAATCAATAAGACGAATATCATCGTCGGAGAAGTACAATACGTTTCCTCCTTTCAAATCTCCATGAATTATACCAAATCTATGAAGATAATATACAGCTTGAGCTACATAGAACAACCATTTCTTTATGGTGCTTAATGGATAATCAAATGATGTTCTGGGAGTTCGAGTTAGTTCCGCTAAATCACATTGTGCCTTCTCCTGAACGATATTTAAATGTTCATCCGTAGAAAATATTTCTAATGCTCCATTAATATTAGGATGACGAAATGAGGCTAATATAGTTGTCTCAAATAAGCATTCAATTCCAACTGCGCCGTGTTTAATTTGTTTCAACGCCACAAATTTGTTGTTTATTTTATCATACGCTTTATACACTTTACCGTAAGATCCTTCACCAATAGATTCGATAATCTCGTAATCTAAATAACTCATCTTTTATATTTTTATTTTTTTCTTTATCTTTAATTTTTTGCGATGAAAATAAAATGGGAGTTTCTCAATCTAACGTGAAACCTGCAAGTTCAACAATCTCTCAGGTAAAGCCTTCAGATAATACATATCGCCCAGTTGCAACTGGACCGACTGCTGTAAATTCAATTCGTCATGTTTGTATTGGTATCAATTATCCTAAATCTGGAAATGCTTTGACTGAATGCATCAATGATGCTCATAACATGGAGACCTTTATTACAAGCAGAGGAAGCCAAGTTGGTATTTTCTTATCCGATGATGAAGATCCGTCATCGTTCTTATATCCTTGCAAAGAAAACATTATCCGAGCTCTTAAGTGGGGAACGTCCTCAGCATCGGTTGAAGAATATTTAAGCCCAGATGTTACAGAGTTCCCAGAAATGATATCCGGTACTTTATGTTTCTTTACCTATTCTGGTCATGGTAGTCATGTACGTGATCAATCCGGAGATGATTCAGATGGATATGATGAAGTTATCTGCCCGGTAGCTCGAGATGGAACCTTCGATGATTATTTAGTTGATGATACCATTGGAGATGTTTTATTCCATCGATCCAAGGCTGATTGTAATGTTCTGATAATTACCGATTGCTGCAACAGTGGTACTAATTCTGATCTTCGATTTACAGTTAAGGGACGAGGATTTACTGAGAATCGTCGCAATCCTATTTTCAAAGGTCCTGTTATTCATATCTCTGGGTGCCAAGATACTCAATATTCTTATGAAGGTACTGGTGGAGGTTATTTAACTTTATCATTCATTGAAGCTATGAAGACCAGCTCTAAATCTAGTCTTCTAACTGTGATTTCACGTATTAGAACTAATATTGCATCAAGGATAGGAAAGCAGTACCAACTGCCAGAATTATCTGTAGGTCACAAAACCTCAGTATATTCTCAATTCCCCTTATAATTTAATCGATTAAATAATCGATTATTTAATCGTTCAAACGAACGTTCAGAGTTCCATCTTATATTGAATAATCTTAACAACCGTTGTCAAAGATAATTGTGTGAAGGTTTTCAATAGAATGTTAATAGATTCTTGAAACGAACTATCACCCGCAGTTTGTTCCATGTAAGATAATATTTTTTGAATGTAGCTTGTGGTATCAGGAGTTAATTTTTTCATAACTAAAGTTGTATCTTCTGTGAAAAATAATTCAGCTATTAGTTGCATAGATTCCTTATACACACTTAAGTCACTTGGTTTAATATTTACATTCTCATTTGAGTACACACTTATAAGCAATATTAAATCGTAAAAATTAGAGTATTTGATATTTGTTTTGCGATACTTCAGTACATCATACATAGTTGGAAGTAGAAATTTATCTCTAATAGCATCTAAAGTTGCTAATGTAAATAAATCAATCTCTTCAATTGTGTACTCATCTGCGCAGTATTCTTTCATAACTTTAGATCTGATAGGTTCATTTCGTAACGATGATTGGATAATAAGAACAGCAGAGGATAACATCTGTAAATTTGAATTATCAATATCATTTGCACACGTATCGACCAAGATTCGATCTATCATTTCAAGTGCTGAGAAAATAATATCGGGAGATAAGTTTAATTCGAAACATACTAAAACAATCCAGTCCAGTAAAATATCTCGATTTTTTCTTTTATTTCCAGATAAAATTCCTTTAGGTGGAATCCATTTCATTGGAACTAGAGTTAGATCATCTTCTTTGAAAAAATCTTCAAATATGGGATGATTTAAGACTTCTTGGATAGATAATCTCTTATCCGGATCTAACTCTAGCATTCCTTCAAGTAGACTATTTATTCTAAAATTATCCGGGTCTAAACTTTTACGTATCCATGTAGCTTCAATAGACCCCCAATCATTGTAAAACTTTTTCCATTCATTTGTTTGTAAGATTTCAGGGAATTCAGTTTTAGGATGTCCTCTACACGAAATAATAGAACAAATAGATCGACCTTCTTCTTTCCCCCAACCCCGATAAAATGGATGAATATCAAATAGAATTAAATAAAATACACATCCTAATGCCCATACTTCTGCTTTTTCTGAATAATGTTTTGTAGTTGGAAAAAGCATTTCCGGAGAACGATAACCACATGTATACATCCTCTTAAATAACTTAGTATTATCTTCAGATTTCTGTGCCAATCCGAAATCAATTAACCTAACTGAAGAGGGTATGACTTCTCCTTCCGATTTCGTATTTACTACAAAATTGGAACCTTTAATATCAGAATGTAATACTCCTGTTAACGTACTTCGAACTACTGTCTTGGCCATATTGTACATTAATTCAACATTCGTCTTAGAGAATCCAGAAAGAGAATTAAACGCTATATAATCATCTATATTTATCTGAGAACATTCCATAACTACACCAACGTAACTATAATTTTTTTTCTTGATAAACTTAATATCGTCAATGTGTATAATATTAGAATGATTCAACCAATTAGGCATACAAACATCCAAGTATATGGACATACTAATACCGTTCCCAGGAACACATTTTATTAATTTCAAAGCTTTAATTTGATTAGTCTTCTTACAGCGAACTTTATATACATGTCCATATGATCCTTTCCCAATTTTTTGTATAGTTATGAAATATTTTTCGATATCGTTGAAGGTTGGGCTGACTTTTGTCAGTTGAAAATCCAACTTAGGTTTAAATTGAGTCATTTCGAAAGACGGCACACTGAAAAAACTATTGGTCATTATTTTTTAAGACTGGTGATAATTGAAATGAGTTAAGTAAAGGGTGAATTTTAAATCCTTCGAATAATTCAATTAACATAATATGAGATGATGTTAATTGTCTAAGTCTTAGAATTTTGGATCCTTCAATTGAAATAAATTCGTGATTAAAATTAAGTAACTTCAAATCTTTCAATTTCTCTAGGATATTTAAGATAATAGTTAATTCTGATCGTATATTAGTTCGAATATCAAATTGGACGTTGTTTATATT
>C687J35021_10001368_pt1 | contig 18405 bp, 14 predicted proteins | sample RifCSPhighO2_12_FD_35021 | JGI IMG/M metagenome (IMG submission 35021)
TAGATATTTTTAAAAGAACGAATCATCTCTTGCGAGGGCCATTAATGTTAAGCCCCAAGTTATTCGATTCTTATGTAACAGTGATACGAAAGCATCACGTTTCACCTTTGAAATCGCTACGGTGCTAGGATTAAATACTCGCTGGTTAGCTACCGGTGAAGGGGCTATGTTTCTTGCTGATGATCCTAAAAATCAGCTTTTAAAATCATATAAGCAGATTCCCTTTTTTACAATAAGCCAAGTTTTAAACTTATTAGAAAAAGACATAGATAGAAAAATAGAACCTGATGAATGGCTAGCATTAAAAACAAGCAAAGAAAACATGTTTGCTATACATATGCCTGACGAATCTATGGAGCCCATAATCCCAGTAAAATCCACTATTTTTATTCTGCATCAAGAAAATTTGCAGCCATGTAATAATGATATCATTCTTATTTATTTAAAACAGTACAATGCATTAATTGTTAGAAAATTTATCATTAAAGTAAATGTTATGTACTTATCACNTGAAAATAGTAAGTTATATAAAGAAAGCGAACTTACTGAAGACATGAAAATAGTCGGCTTGGTAACTGATTGTCATTATTCACTAAGGAAACAATACGAATGAAAGATTTATTTAATAAACTTAAAGATAGGCTATATTACTCTGCTGAGAGTATTAAGAATCGTTATCCATGTCGAATTATAAGAATAAAAAACGAACTCGTTATGAATAAGACAACACACATAATCTATCAAGCCGTTACTAAATTGAATCTCAGAGAATTGGCATTAAAAGAATTAGTTAACGACCCATTATTAATAGAAAAATTTCATCCAACTGATTGTATTAAGCTTGGTTTTTTATCTGCGGGTGAACTTTTAATAAAAAATGCTACAAACCTAGAAGAAGCGAGGGAAAACTATAGGAGAATTATTAAAGATATGTTTACTGATTTAAAGGATGATAAATATGATTCCTAATAATAAGCCGCTAAAGCTTAATTCTAAATTTATACTGCTATTAGCTATGGCTTATATGACATTCAGTATTTCTGCTGATGTTGTTGCATTCAAATTTGCCTATTTTTTTGGACTTATTGAGTCTGGGGCCACTATCCTTTTTCCACTTACCTATGTAATTGGCGATGTTACTTGTGAAGTATACGGTTGGAACATTGCCATTAAAATGGTTTGGTTTGGCTTAGCATGTGAAGCACTATTTGCAATATTAATTACAGCTGTTATTCATTTAAGCTCTTCTGGTATTGGACAGTACCAAAATGAGTACACGGATGTTCTGGGACACTTATGGTTATTTGTTTTTGGTGGAATAATTTCAAATGCCATCGCAGGTTTACTAAACGTATTTTTTATCTCGAAATGGAAAATTTTTACTAAAGGTAGGGTCTTTTGGATAAGAAGTGTTTTATCAACTTGTATTTCTGAATTTGTTTTGATCTTACTTATAGTATTGATTGCTTTCACTCCTTTTATTCATATAAAAGCTACGATGCATGTTTTCATGAACGCTTATTTATTAGAAATTGTTTATGCGCTGATTTTTGTCTATCCGGCACAGCTACTAGTTAAATTTTTAAAGCGTAGTGAAGGAATTGATGCCTATGACTATGGTGTTTCATATAATCCGTTCAAATTTCTTTAACTTTAGGAGGTATAAACAATGAAAATTGGAATTATGGGGGCTATGCCTGAAAAAATCGATAGCATACATGCGCTAATGTCTGATGTTGAGACGATAGAACGAGGAGGAAGAATTTACCATATAGGAAAAATTAGTGGAAAAGAGGTTGTCCTCGTATTCTCTCGATGGGGTAAAGTTGCTTCTGCAACGACTGCAACCTCTTTAATTACAGAATTCAAAATTGATCACCTAATTTTCACTGGGGTGGCTGGTGCCTCAAATCCTGATTTGAATATCGGAGATATTGTAATATCAAAATGTCTTTACCAACACGATATGGATGCTAGGCCACTAATGCCTCGCCATGAAATTCCCTTGACTGGAATTACTTTTTTCAAAGCAGATTCAATATTAATTGGAAAAGCAAGCGCCGCTGCTGATAAATTATTGGCTACTTTATCAGAGAAGATACCAGTTTCTATGTTAGAAAAATTCAGTATTCGTTCTCCTAAATTTATTCTTGGCACAATAGCAACAGGTGATCAGTTCATTAGTGACCGCGAACATACAGCAGCTATTATGGCAGAAAAACCTGAAACAGATGCTGTAGAAATGGAGGGAGCGGCTGTAGCACAAGTTTGCAGTGATTATGGTATTTCTTTCGTTGTGGTAAGAACGATTTCTGATCAGGCTGGCCATACATCTGAGCTTGATTTCCCTCTTTTTATTAAAGAAATTGCTAGACTTTATTCTGAGCATATGGTTAAAAATATGCTTGATGAAGAAGAATCAATCACTGAAAGCGGTGCTTGTGAAGCAGCAGCTGCTTTAGGGGTTTAATACTAGAAGCCTGAGGAAGCCCGCTTGCTGTTGTCTAGCTACTCTTATTTATGCCATAGTGTATGGATTAACTTTATTTTTTGTAGTGAAAAAGCAGAAAAATGAAATTGATCAATAAATTTTCTAAATATAGAGATCACATTTTTAATGAAAAATTTATTATACTTATAATTACTTCTTTTATATGATAAGAAATTATTTAGGTTATATTCGAGGTCTTGTAGCTATTGCTAAAGGAAAAGTTGAGTATGAAACAAGAAAGTATCGCCCTTTTATTATAGGCTATAAAACAAAGCTTAATCTAGAACCAAAGGCAAAAATTATTTTAACCTCTGATAGTGTTGTAGAAAAATACACATCAGCAAATAATAAATTTTTCCCTAATTCAAATACTATAGGAACTTATGCATATTTTTATTTTCTTGATCCTCCTTGTAATGATAAAACTAAAATTGAACTCGCCAGTCAGGCAAAATTAATATTATCAAACAACGGCTGCATTCTTTCAGGGGCTTATATTACTGCTGGTAAAAATGCAGAAATATTTATCGGGGACAACACTTACATTGCCCATGACGTAAACATTAATTGCAAAGACAAGCGTATCATTGGGAAAAACTGTTTAATAGAGTACCAAAGTTTTATCATGGATTATGATGGACACACTATCTATGAAAACGACAATGAAGACATAAAAAATTATTTAACTGATGGGAAAATTAATAGAATTACTATCAGTAATAATGTTTGGATAGGGTTCAGATCCGTTATTTTAAAAGGAGTTACCATTGGTGATGGCGCCATGGTTGCTGCTCATTCGGTGGTAACACATGATGTGCCTAAGAATGTGCTCGTCGCGGGAAATTCAGCAAGAGTAATTAGAAAAAATATTTTTTGGGAGAGATAATATGTATATAAACAGTAGTGTTTAAATAACCGTGTCAACTTTTTTAAATTGTTATAATTACTCTAATTTTAGAGGGCTGAAAATGAGCAGTAAGAAAATTTATTTAACTAATTTTTATTTTGGCCAGTTTCAAAAAGAAGCCATTAATCATTTATTGGTTAGGAACAGTTTGACTGACATTAATAATAGTAGCCGTTCCAAAAACTGTTTTATTAAGCGCTGGGCTGCCATAATATTTTATAGTGCTAATGCCCGCAATATTAATTATTAGATTTTTAAGCGCACTAACTGTAATAACAGAACTACCCGCACCAGTTATCTTAACATTTTGAGCAATTAAGTTTTTAGCATCAACTCCTGTTTGCCCTGCAGTTTCAAGTTTAAAATTAACGGTTTTACCGGTTAATGTAATATTACCAGAACCAGCAGTAGTAAGGTGAATGGAGTTAGCGGTATTAACTTTAACTTGTAGCGTTGAGTTACCTCCTAAATTAAGAGAGAGATTTTTAATATCACCCTGCAAATCACCTGTGCTGTTACCACCCGCGTTAACACTAAGATTGTTGGTTTGAAGACCAGCAACATGCAAATTAGTATTACCACCAATGTCAATTCTATTTAATTTTGTAGCCATGGCGACAACAGTAATAGGTGTTGCAGTAGATAGTGAAGCTCCGGGTTTAGGACTAATTGTCAAAGTATTATTGGTTACTTGCATTTTTATATAAGGAAGAATGTTTTCTGATGTAGTGACAGATAATCTATTTTGTTTGCCTTGATTGATTACTACATTAAAATTACCATCTACATTAACTGCCTGGTAGCTGGATAAAATTTCGGTTTGAGTGATTATATTATTATCGCCAATAATTTTCTTAGTAGAGGAAAATAAAGAAAAATTTCCGTTACACTGATTGGAAGTGTAACAGAAGCCTTGGGTACAAATGCCTAATAATGTGCCCGCAATAGCTGCTGCACCTAGACTAGCATATAAAATTTTATTACTCTTTTTCATAGTGTTTTGTCCTCTTGTCGTAAAGTTTTTTAAATTGTTCTAAATCTATATTTAATAAGTCCATGGTTTTAAAAACCTGAGGTAATTCAATTGATAAAAACTCCTCTTTCTTTAAAGCGATAATATGTTCAATGCTTTGCTCTGAAACAAAATAACCAATGCCTCGTTGCATAGTAATAATGGTTTTTTCTTCTAAGAAAAGATAAGTGCGTGCTACAGTGTTGGGGTTAACTTCCAGAGTAATAGCAAGCTCACGTACAGAAGGAATTTTTTCTGAAACCGGCCATTTTTTTAATAGTATCTGCTCACAGACATAGTCAGCAATTTGTAAATAGATAGCCTTTTTAGATTGAAATTCCATGTTATCGTAACTCGTATTCAGTTAGTTTTAAATAAGTTACAATCCAGCAGATTGGTGCAATAACAATCCAAAGAGTAAAATAAATGCTATGTAAAGTTTGAGTGATAAGTTGCCAGGCTTGTGGGCAATTAGGACAAAAAATCCAAGTAAAAATTGTGATAGTAGAAAATAATAAAAAAAATAATACACCTAATGATAAAGTAGTTTTAATTAAAGCATGATTTTTAAAAGTAATGCCCCCTAATAAAATGATGGCCTGTAAAATAATATACTTACCAATATTTAACCAGAGGCTTGCTTGCAAGATATTAAAAGGCGTAAAGATTTCTTTATAAATTAAAATATTAATTCCTAAGCTTAGTAAAGAAAATAAGTAGTAAATGATTAATAAACCAATAGCATAGCCAGCTGAAGTTAAAAACCATTTACTTAAGAGGCGCTCTAAGTTGGAGCAAGGAAGCATTAACTGTTGATAGGCTTTCATTTTATCATGCAAATCATTAAATGCAGAGCTTGTAATCAGAAATCCGCCCACATATAAAATAAAAAAATAAGTTGTTGTGTCAGCTGTAACATGAAATGGTAATAAAGCACAAATAAGAACTATTGTTGCTGATGAAATTAGAATTAATTTTGAATTAAATTTCAAATCATTTATGGTTAAGCGATAAAGTCTATTAAGATTTAAGGTATTATTAGTTATCATGATTGAACCTCGTTAAATAATTGTTGTAACTTGTTACGATTAGCCAGCACTGCATTGAATAAAATTTCTAGGTCGATCTCAGTTTCTTGATGGTCTTGATTTATCATGACAGAGGTATAACCGTTTAAATGTTTTTCATAATAAAAGCAGTTGGCAGGATCTGGTGGCATAGGTGAAATTTTGAAAGCTAAATATTTAGCTATAGTTAATAGACTTTGTTGAAAGATAATTTTTCCTTCTTCTAGAATAATAGTGTAGTCGATAATGTTTTCTACATCATGAACTTGATGCGTAGAAATAATAAACAACCTTTCTTCATTAATAGCACCAGCTAACAATTTTCTAAATTGAGCTTTACTGGGAATATCTAAACCATTAGTTGGTTCATCTAAAATTAATAATTTACATTGAGTTGCTAAACCAAAAGCAATTAAAAATTTTTTCTTTTGTCCATGCGATAAAGTAGGGAGTAATTTATCTTCGGGTAAAGCAAACTCGTTTAAATAAGTGTTGAATAAAGACAGATCAAATTTTGGATAAAAGGGCGTATAAAATTTAATATACTCTTTTGCTGTTAAGGCTGGGACATATAAATCTTCAGCAAGATAATAAATATCAACTAAAAAGCTGGGTAATCTTTTTTTAGGGATCTGTTCCATAATTTGACAAGATCCGGCTTGAGGAAATACGAGTCCAGCAATAATTTTAAGTAATGTAGTTTTACCCGAACCGTTTTTTCCTAATAATCCAGCAATGCAACCTTTTTCTAGATTTAAAGAAAGGTCAGAAAACAACTTGGTATGCGGATAACTAAATTCTAACTTATTGATTTTTATCATTTTATACTCCAAATGAGTGACTTAGCAATACTGTATTAGTTACATAGTACACTAATATTGAAGGAAATCAGTGTATAAGTCAATGGCTTTAGTAACTTATTAACAGTTACAAGAAAAAGAGTTCAAGTTTTTACTAAAAAAGTAATACAATGCAGAAATTACTTCTTGATAAGGAAGGTCCATGAAGCCATTGGTAATTTTACATGGCTGGAGTGATAACTCTGAGTCTTTTAAANCATTAGCAACCATTTTGCAACAACAGTTGCAACGTCCGGCTATGATTATTAACTTAGCTGATTATNTAACCTTAGATGATGCAGTTACCTATGATGATGTAGTGGCAGCAATGATGAATGCTTGGCAATTTAATAAATTACCATTAAGTCCTAGATCGGTCGATGCAGTTGTACATAGTACAGGTGGATTAGTGATACGAGATTGGCTATCTAGAAATTTCATACCTGAATTAGCACCTATTGAAAATTTAGTCATGTTAGCGCCTGCTAATTTTGGCTCACCTTTAGCACATAAGGGTAACGCTTTTTTCGGGAGAGTTTTAAATGGTTTTACAGGTGATAAGATTTTTCAAGTGGGTGAAAATTTATTAAAAGGTTTGGAATTGGCGAGTCCTTATACTTGGCAACTAGCTATGAAAGATAGTTTTAGTAGTTACCTTTTTTATAATAAACAAAATATTTTATGCACAATTTTGGTTGGTAATACGGGTTACACAGGGATTTCTGCTGCAGCCAATGAAAATGGTTCTGATGGGACTGTACGGCTAGCTACCGCAAATCTTAATTGTGCTTGGTTGTCAGCAGATTTTAGTATTGATCCTCACAAGCCCACCTATAAGTTAACTACTAGTAATAATACAATTGCTTTTGGTATTATGGATAAAGAAAATCATCGCACCATTGCAGGTAAAGAAGAGGGGTTTCAAAATCCCAATACTCTAAAAAATATTCTGAAAGGATTAACACTAAATCGAGATCAATTTGATGAATGGTGTCAAACTTTGGCAGTAGATAATGTTGCTTTACAAGCAAAGCAGCAAAATTATGACTATAAACACGGATTTCAAAATACAGTTTTTTCTGTTTATGATCAATTCAATCAACGAGTAGAAGATTATTTTATTGAGTTTTATGCTAACGAAGAACCTGTGGCAGGTTGGTTTGCAGGTTTGTTTCACCAAGACATTATTGAAACAACACATGCTTATACTGATGACAATAGTTATCGTAGTATTTATGTAGATTGTACTAAGCTTTATCAAAATCTAATTAGTAATTTACCAGCCATGAATATAAGTTTGACAGCTTATCCAGTATTACAGCAAGAACAATATGTGGGATATAGAACTTTTACTGATAATGATATTGGTGATATTAGACTTACTCAGGAACAAATTAAAGAAGTTTTTGTGGCTAATCGGACTTTGTTAGTAAGTATTAAGCTAAGACGAGAGCAAGCTTCTCAACTCTTCACTTTTACTTCTTTGCCTAATGAAAAATAAACTTTAAGCTACTTATTGTTTATTCAGTAAGTTTTGCTGGTTAATATCAATTTTATTTAACAGGATGGTAGTTTTGAAACTTGCTTAGCAAGCAGCTAATCTTTATAAGAGCCGTTTTTTAGCTTAGGCAAGTGAATTTATAATTTCAATTAAAATAAAGGCTTTATTAAATAATAGGTTAATAAGTTAACTGTAAAATTAAGCGACTTAATTTAAATTTAATATTTATTGTAAGTTTTTGTATTTTTTAAATAAAGATTAACTATTTATAAAAAAATAATAATTTCTAGTAGTTGAAATTATTTTTAATGAAAAATTGTAATAAATTTTGTATCATAGAGAACACATCAATATTTAATTTCATTAATTACTAGTCGTTAACTAAATGAGGGGACTTTAATATGCCCGGTGGTTGTTTAGAGCTAGGCAAACTATTATCTTCAAAAACGCGAAGTAAGACCCCAGATCGTCTTACATCTAATTTCTTGTGGGAAGATTTTAAAGCTATTACAGTATCTGCTTGGTTTATGTGGTTATCTTTTTCTTTTAGTATAGCTATTGCTGCATTGGGACCTTTACTTACCCATTTACCAAAAGAACCACAGGAAGACGCTTTGTCTGAGGGGCAAGATGAGGTAGGTATTACACATACCGATACTGCTAGCTCAGCGGCTTTAACTCAAACTACTGTTAATACTATTTTGGTTGCTTGCTTTTCAGTTTTATATGCTTTAGTTATTTCCGCGAGTGATACTAAGGGAGAGTATGATAAATTAATGGAGGCTTTTGCAAGAGGAGAAGATTTAGGAGATAGTGTAGAAGAACCAGTGATTATTACTGAAACGGAAGCCGCAAGATTAACTGATTTGGCTCATGAAATTCAAGAACCAGCAACAGGAGCTTTAGATGCAGAGGCAGCCATAAGACTTAGAAGAAAAAGGGCCACTGCTAAAAAAATTGCTGCAAAAAGACAAGAGCTAACAGATATTAATGCAGTAGGAATGGTGACGGCAACTGCTGCTAGTATTCCGGCAACTTTGGCAATCTATTCTGCTCCTTTTTTATTAAAAAGAGTTAACCCAAGCTTTGTCATCGTATATTGTGCCATTGGACTACCATTAAATTTAAGAATGGCTTGGGAACAAATAATTTTTAGTTTTAGAGATCAGCGACCTGCAATGTTGATGAGTCTGCCTAATCTTGGTATTGGTTTGGGATTGGCTTATTGGTTAGGATATGGTGGTGGAATTAAACGCCTGGGTCCTAAAGGTGTTGCAGCTGGACTAGTAATTGAGGAATTGCTTACCGCAATGTGTTATGGGTTATACTTGGCTCGAAATAATAAATATGCTCCATTTAAAGTATTTAATTTTAAAGGAACTACTTGGGCTTCATTAAAGCATCTATTTTGGGATACTTTTTATAATGGTAGTAGTATTGCCTGGACCATGATTAATGAAATGGCAATCAGTTTTGTTAATTGTTTAATAGTTGGTGCAATTAGCAAAAGTGATTTAGCCAAATTTAATAATGCAGTACAGTTAATATTATTTATGCTGCTTGGTATTTATGCTTTTGGCTTTTCGGCACAAATTCAATTAGGTAATCGGTTAGGATATTTAATTCAAGCTTGTGCAAATAATAGTATAAATATTGAAGATTATTCGAAATCAAGCCAGTTAGTTAAACATAGCCTTTTAGCTACAACTCTTAATATAGCCCCTATTAGTCTTATTACTATGATAGTTTTTTTAATTACTTCGAAAGAATGGTTTATGCTTTTTATTGCTATTGGGATAATTGCTGATGCCTTACGTGTTACAGCATTAACTTTATTAAGGCAACTAGGAGATGTGCATAGTGCTAATGCGATTTCAACAATTTGTTTGTGGGCTGGCGTTGCTATGTCTGCTCTATTTGGATTAGCGACCAATCTGGGTATAGAGGGTCCGGCATTAGGATTTATGTTAGGTTATGTACTGGCGGCAGCAATTTTAGTACCACGTGTGCTTGCTAGATCAACTCCAGTACAGCTTGAGAGAATAGTTTTAAATCCTCCCAGACCAATCTCTTGGTCAAAATGGGTCTGTAGTTTTTGGAATCGTGAGACAGAAGATTCTGAGGGGCTTGGAAGAGGTTTATTAGAAGCTAGTGGCGATGAGGAAGGTTTGGCTGAACATTCTGCTGGAGGCACGATGGGTGGTGATATAAGAGGCAGTGCAGGTTATAAAGGTGCAGCAGCAGGAGCAGCAGCAGGAACAAGAGCAGCAGCAGCAGCAGCAGCAGCTATTAGATTTGGTAGACCACTTCCAGGCATGGTGAGGGCTAGTGAAGTTTATCATGATGACGGCAAGGGCGGGCCATTACAGGTTGTAGTTGATGGGGCTCCTGCTGTGGATGGTGGCGGCGTTAGCTCTATAACAGCAGCGCCAACGTCATAATTCTATTAAAAAAAGAGTGTTATAAAAAGACAGGTTGACTGAGCAAATCATAATCAACATAAAAAATTACACAATTGGATAAAATAAAAAGATTATTTAAATTTAATACAATAAATCATAAAAAAATGATTGCCTCAGCTGTGAAGGACTATATAATACGCCTCTATTGCCGGCGTAGCTCAGTTGGTAGAGCTACTGATTTGTAATCAGTGGGTCCGCGGTTCGAGTCCGTGCGCCGGCAGATTTTTAAACTGTATTTACTAATCGATGTATTTGGCCAATTAAATAAAACGGTATCGAGATTAATTCATAATTGACTGAGTTACCTGTTGGGGTTTTTGTATTTATTTGGTTCTTAGTCAGTGGGCCGGCATAAATTCTTACGGCTGTTTTCCACGGTTTTTCACTCATAAATTGATGCAAGGAACGTAGCTTTCCTTCGTTGCCTGCTTTTACTTCAATGGGAATGAGTCGTTGGTTATCTTGAATAATATAATCGACTTCTGCGCTGGCGCTGCTTAGTTCTCGGCTCCAATAATACAGTGAAGGATCAATATAGTTGGGGAGTAGCAAACGTAATAACTGACCAGCTGCTTGTTCTGTTAATGCACCATGATTAATTTGAGCTATTTCATCGATTGACTTAAACTGATATAACCTTAATCCTAATAAGGTAGAGACAAGACCTACATCAATTAAAATCATTTTAAAATGTTTTGAATTTATTTCTGCATCAAGAGGAATACCATTAGCGGCAGATTGTTTAACATAATAACATAAACGTGATTTTGTGAGTAAATCAGTTGCTTGTTTAATACTGCCATGTCGTGCATTTGGATTAACCCGGCTGTAGATAAATTTTTTTGTTAACATTTTAGGGACGGCGGTGAGTGCTTGATCAAGTAAATTAATGGATAAGTGACCAGTGTATTTTGAAAAATCATCTTTATAGGTGTTAATTAAATCGTTATGTACTCTAGCTAAGGTATCGAATGATTGGGTTTTGATCCAGGTATTTACTGCTTCGGGCATACCACCAACAGTGAGATATTCTTTAAATAAATGTAGTGCTTTTTCATGCAAAGCAGTATTCAGAGGATTTGTTATGGTGAGTTGTTCAAGTCTTGTTAGTAAATGTTTTTCATTTTTCGCCATTAAAAATTCATCAAACCCTAATGGTTCAATAAAAAAATAATTGACTCGTCCAACGGGCATACTAAATTCATGACGTTCTAGCACAAATTCAAGTAATGATCCTGCAGCAATAACAGGTAAATTGGGCATTGCTTCATAAAACCAGCGGAGCTTAGCAAATAGTTGAGGTGCGGCTTGAATTTCATCAAAAAACAAGAGGCTGTTTTCTGGGTGAATAGATAAACCCAAGGCACTTTCTAAGTTTAATAAAATAGTTGTAGGATTATTTGATTCAAAGTGAACACTTAATTCGCGTTGTTTTTCAAAATTTAATTCAACTAAGTGCTTGTTCATTTCTTTAGCGAGCTCACGTACTAGCCATGTTTTTCCAACTTGCCTTGCACCACGAAGAACTAAAGGTTTTCTGAATTCAGAAATAAGCCATGCTTTGAGGTCTTTTAAGGAATTTCGATACATAACCATTCAACTGTTAAAAAATACAGGTATATTTTAACAGATACCGTTAAAAAATGCAGGTATATATTATCTACCTGGTTTAAGCAATTGATTTAAAAGAAAAACTTACTTATCTTTCAGCAAAAAAAGTGGTAATCCAGGGCAAGCCCACTTTACATGGCTTTTCTTATTGTTATCCGACATACATTAGTTAAACAAGATTTGTAATTAGCAGGGGCTCAATTTGAGTTTCTGCGTGACATTTAAGAGAAGAGGCATGGGTTTCATACCAGATACGTAGATTACAGATTATACCGAAAACATCGGTAACATATTTGGTCTAAAGGGATTGTCCAAAGGTTAATTTTTCATTTCTCTTTATCGAAATATTTTAATAGGGTCGAAAAAATAATTTTATAGTAATTTACCATTCAATTTTTTCAATATTATTGAATGTTAGCTCGCTACCATCAGCTAAGGTGATTGTACCTGAACCCTCGCCTTTGAATTGTAAAATTTGATTTTCATGATCAATAGAATAGGAGCTTTTGTCGGATACTTTTAAAGTCCAATTATCTGGGTTTTTTAAATTATCAGCAGGAGGACCTTGTACATCTTCAAGGCGAATAGTATCTATCCAGCTGCCACCTTTGCCGCCATCAACTGTATCTTTCCCTGAGTTTTTGCCAAAAATGAATAAATCGGATCCTGATTCGCCTAACAAGCTATCGTTATTAGCTTCTCCAGATAAAATATCATTTCCAGCGCCACCTTTTAGAGAATCGTTTCCTGAGCCACCATAAAGGACATCATCACCTGCGCCACCTTTTAAGGTATCATCACCAGCTTCACCGTAGAGATTATCATCATCATCTTCGCCTTGAAGATTATCTTTACCTTCCCCACCAAACAGTGTATCAGCACCAGTGCCACCTTTTAAGGTATCATCACCAGCTTCTCCATAAAGTAAGTCATCTCCTTCTTTACCTTGAAGATTATCTTTTCCTTCTCCACCATACATTGCATCATCTTTATTGGTTCCTGTTAAATTATCATTGTTTTTAGAGCCTTTAATTATATTCAATGATTCTTGAACCTCTACATGGATAACTTTGCTGGTAGAGGCAGTATCTTGATTGCTATTTTCAGTTGCTATAGCCGTGACAGTTAAATCAAATGACTTTGCTCCTGAATCAGGAATAAGTGTTAAGTTGTTTAATTGATCGCTGGTTAGAATCCAGCTACCATCAGCTAAATTTTCTCCACCAGATAAAGTAATGCCTTGAGGTATTCCAGATATAAGTACATTTAAGCTTTCAGAGTTATCAGTTAAGCTTGCATCAATTGATAAAGAGATAGGCGTATTATCAAATCCACTGGCATTAGCAACCATTAAGCTAGGACTATCAGCAATTGCATTAATAGTAATTGAAAATATATTAGTAATGGAGGTTTGGGTATCATTTTCCGTAGCTACGGCGGTAACAGTTAAATCAAAATTACCTGAATAATTATTTGGTGGAGTAAGTTTTAAATTGTTTAATTGCTCAGGGCTTAAAGTCCAACTATCATTGCCATTGTTATGTCCAGCTGATAAAAAAGCCTCTTCTGGTAAACCGCTTATAGTAATGCTAGTTAATGATTCAGAACCATCCATATCACTGATAGCAGCTTTAATATTGAGTGAGACTGCAGAATCTTCAGTACCAGAAACATTTTCAATAGTCACAACAGGTTTATCCGCAGTGCCTGACACAGAAACTTCTAACGTTTTAACGGTAGTGGCTTCAGTATCATTTTCAGAAGCAATGGCTTTAACTTCTAATTCTAGATTACCACTAAAATCAGGTGGTGGAGTGAGAGTTAAACCTTTTAGCTCATGAGTGCTTAATTGCCAAGAACCATCAGCTAACAAGGTACCAGCAGATAAACTAGCATTAGTTGGAAGATTACTAATAATAATAGCAAGATTTTCACCAGAAGTATCAGCAAGTGCTGCTTCGATATTTAAGCTGATCACAGAATCTTCAGTACCAGAAACATCAGTAATTTTAACTGTTGGTGTATCAGCTTCACCGCCAACGCTAATAGAAACATTTTTGCTGATCGTAGCTGTTTGATTATCATATTGAGTCGTTAGTTCAATTTTTAATAGCATTTCTCCACTGAAGTTAGTAGAAGAAGTTAATTTTAAGTTATTAAGTTCATTTGTTTTGACCAGCCAAGATCCATCAGGCTGTTTAGTGCCCGCAGAGAGATAGGCATCATTAGGAATATCCTTGATAACAACAAACGAGGATTTTGCATTACCAATTGATGCTGATAAATTTAAATCAATTGTTTGGTCTTCAATTCCTTGTAAAGTATTATTGGTACTAAGTTCGGGTGTAGATAAAAGAACCTTTTGATTATTTGCAATGATGGCCTCTATATTATTGTTTAATTTTTCACTTTTTACTGCAGCCGATGAAGTTGCTGTAGAAGTATGGCTGATTTCATTATTACTGATTGCTGGTTGTGTTTCTGTGGTAACAGGTTCTTCTAATGATTGAGGAGTATTAGAGCCAGCTTCTATATTAGTAGTTTGAATATTAACAATGGGATCAGAATTTATTGTTAAGTTAGATTCAGTAGAAAGGTCTTGTTTAGCAATAACTTGTTGTTCTTTTGCAGAAGGTGTTTTACTGTTAAAATTAATTTCTTGATTATCAGTAAGAAGAGAAGTATTAATTGAATTAGTTGTTAATGAAAGTTCTTCGTTAGAAAACTTACTATTTGTTTCTAATTGTATAGTTTTTTGCTCAATATCGGTTTCTTCATTATTTTTTGTTTCAAGCGCTTTTTCTTCGTTTTTTTCTTCTAAATTTGCAGCAATATGATCAACAGTATCATGTTGAGATTTATCAATATTAATGTTTTCACCTTGATGAATATTGCTTAAGTTTTTATCGTCTTGTTGTTGCTGAGGTTCAGGATCAATAGGAGTGGAAACAGGAGATTTTACTTTCTCAGCTCCATCTTCTTTATTTTGATTCTGTGAAAGGTCGTTATTATTATCGAGCGCCATATTTTCATCCATTTTATAATACTGTACATCCTATACATTTATTCTAGGCAAATTTTATACAGGTGTACAATAGAAAGTCAATTAAATATTGAACAAGTGAGTAAGATAGCATAACACTAATATTAAGTTTAACTTATTGATAAATAATAATTTCATATAAAATTTTTTAAAATTAGTCTATAAATAGAGATAATTTCGCTATCTAGTAGAATTTTCGTTATAGTATTAAAAGCAAAGATTGCTTATTAATCAATAAACTAACAGGAATGTTGGATGCATCTATTCAAAAAAATTATAAAATTAAGTCAGTTGAGTGAGCCTTTTCGAATTATTGCAGATTCCAATCCTGGTCAAATCCGACAAATTGTAATTTTTATTTTATTAGCTTCTTTGGCAATCAATTTACTTTCTCTAGCTTTTCCAATCACTTTGTTACAAATCTATAATCGGGTTATTCCTGGCTATGCAATTAGTACCCTAATAGTTTTGTTTCTTTTTGTTATTGTAGCAATGCTACTTGAGTTAGTGCTAAAAATTCTTCGTTCTACCTTAACATTATGGTCAGATGCAAAATTTGAACATTATTTTGGCTTTAAAATTATTAATGCTATTTTAAACTTGCCTTTAGAAATCTATCATAAACAAACTATTGGTACCTACCTAGAACATGCTAGACAGTTAACAAGAATCCGAAATTTCTATACGGGACAAGCGTTAACTGCTTTTCTAAACGTTCCTTTTATTTTAATTTTTTTGGGTTTAATTATTTTTCTTGCTGGCTGGTTAGTATTGGCCCCTTTATTAATAATAGTTATTTTTTTATTTATTACCATGTATTTGGCCGGCCATTTAAAAAAATATTATGATAAAGAAATATTGTTAGATGAGCATGTGAATAATTTTCTAATAGATATTTTTGCAAATATACATACGCTAAAAGCATTGGCCTTAGAAATGCAAATTAATCGCAGATTCGAAAGACTTTACAGATATCAATTAAAAAAACAGCCGATTTTCCTTTATCAACATTATTTACAAATTAGTAAATTAATGAGCTCGCAATTTATGATGATCGCAACAGTTGCTGCAGGTGCACCTTTTGTTATTGCTGGGAATATTACGGTTGGTGTGCTAGCTGCTTGTATTATTCTTTCAAGTCGCTGTATTCAACCTTTAAATGAGGTATTTAACGTTTGGATACGACTACAGGTTATTAAAGTTGCACATAAACAATTAAATACAGCTTTTAAGCTTCCTTCTGAAACTCAAAAAGTTCAGCATATATTGGAGAATTTTCAAGGCGCTATTGAGTTAAAAAATATTGAGCTTTATAGTGAAACTACGCAACAATTGCTTTTTAGAGATCTTAATTTAACAATTAAGTCTGGACAGTTTATAGCAATTAATGCTCTGAGCGGAGCAGGTAGAACAGCTTTCTTAAATTTAATTATTGATAATACTAAGCCTACCCAAGGAACCGTTACTTTAGATAATTATTCTTTAGAAGACTTGGTGCCAGATTCAATTAGAAACCATGTTCGTTACTTGTCACCACAGAGTGAAATTTACCAAGGAACTATCATCGAAAATCTTACATTATTTGATCTTAGCAAAATTAAAGTTGCAAAAAAAATAGCTGAAGAGTTGGGGCTAAGCGAATATATTCAAACCTTAAGCAATGGCTATGATACCTATATTGATACTCAATCTGCTCATTTGCTTCCACAAGGAATTAAGCAGTTAGTAAAATTGGCTAGTGCTTTTGCTGATTCTAACTGCAAAGTGTTACTTTTAGATGCAGTAAATAATGGGCTTGATGGAGAGTTTGAAGAAAAGTTGATAAATTTTTTTAAAAAAATAAAAGGTCAAAAGACTATTTTGTTTGTTTCAGACAAGCCTTCTGTATTACAGATGGCAGATGAAACTTATACAATTACTCACTATCAGTTATTAAGGGTAGAACATTAAATGAAATTAAGAGTTCGTATTAAAGCTTATGAAAATGCTTTGCCCTTGTTATTAAAGTTAATAGATTGGCAGGGTGATCCTGTTATTTTATATAGCAGTAAGCCTTATTTGCAGAAAATAAGCACTGCAAAGAAATTTTCTGAAGTATTAGATAATCTAGGTTATCTTTCCAGTAAGTTTTCGGTTCAAATGTATGAAATTGATAAACGATTTTTCCCTTGTCTTTTTGTTAGCAACAAGCAGATATTAGTACTTAAAGCGGTAGATAAAAAAAATATTTATGCCATAGACTGTGCTACTCAAGAAGAGGTTGTTTTTGATGCGCAAAGTCAAATGCCTGGCACTATTTACTGCTTTAAAGAAAATAAAGAAAGTCAGAATGATGAGTTATGGACTGATAATATATTGAATCCATTCCGAATAATTTATTGGCAGGCTTGGTTAATAAGTTTGATATTAAGTATCTTGGGCCTGGGAATCCCGCTCTTTATTATGGCCGTCTATAATCAGGTAATTGGTACTTATAGCATAGGGTTACTTGCTAATTATTTGATAGGTGTTGGTATTGTTTTTATAGCTATGTTAATTTTATTGTGGATACGAAGTCATTTGTTAACTTGGATAGGTAACAAAATAAACTTAAAAGTAAGTCATGACTTAATAAAAAAAATCTTGCAATTACCAAGCTCGTTTACAGAAAATGCCACAATCGGTAGTCAAGTGGCTAGGATTAAAGAGTTTGAGCAAGTAAGAGATTTTATTTCTAATCCTAACTTTGTTATTTTATTTGAATTACCATACACCATTATTTTTTTAATCGCTTTAGGACTGATTGGTAAATTATTAGTATTAGTTCCTTTGATTGTAGTCAGTATTTATATAGTTCTTTGTCTCTTTAGTTGGTTTAAAAATGATACACAATTGAAGTTAATGCGTCAGGCAGCTCATCAGAAAAATGAAAGTCTAGTGGAAATTCTTTATAAATTAAAACAAATTAAAGATGATAGTTTAATTAATTATTTTTTTAATAAGTTTAGAAACTTATCGGCTATAGCAAGCATAGAGGGTTTTACAATTAACATCAAATCAGTCATAGCTGATGGTTTATCTGATCTGCTAACGCTTATGTCCGGGTTAGTTATTGTTTGCTTAGGTGCTATTTATGTAATTAACAATGAATTAAGCTTAGGTGGACTGATTGCAATTATGATTTTGAATTGGCGAATATTGGCGCCTTATAAAGTTTGCTATACTTTAATACCGACCCTTAAGCAATTTGTAGCTAGTGTTAGTCAAATTAAACGATTAATGCAACTGCCTTCTGAAAAACAGCTAAGTATACAAAGTGATATCAGTAAGTTCCAGGGCGATGTAACTTTTGAAAATGTGAGTTTTCGTTATCCTCAAGAAGAAGTGCCTGCTCTTTCAGGAATTAATTTCTCTATTAAACAAGGTGAAGTGGTAGCTATTATGGGTTCAACAGGCTCTGGAAAATCCACCTTATTTAAATTAATTTTAAACT
>C687J35021_10001370_pt1 | contig 18387 bp, 20 predicted proteins | sample RifCSPhighO2_12_FD_35021 | JGI IMG/M metagenome (IMG submission 35021)
AAGATAATTAAAATTTACTCTAATTTGAAAAGGATCATACTCAAGATTCCATTCGTTTAGCATGGCATCCAATCCTGACCCTTGTATGAAAGCATAACAACTTTTACCTTCTTTTAACTCAAGTTTGAAAAAACGACTTTTGCAGATTTGATTTGAGTTATTAAGATAAAAAACAGCAGATCGAATAGTTTCTAGTAATACAGAATGACCGAGACTATTGATTGTTGCTATATAGAATTTAGCNTGCGAGTCTAAAGGCTCCGATGTAGTCACTAATTTTAAGTCCTTCTCTATAACCTGTAACAAAAGGCCACTTGTAAGCNTTTGGTTTCTTATGATATAATATACTTGGCTTGTCCCACCATTGAATGAAAGGAAANCATGGATAAATTGAACTGTTTCTCAATAAAAGAAATCCCTGAAGAAGAAGCATGGGATGATTTATCAAAGTTTTATCAAGTAGAAAAGATATGCAAACAATTAAAAAATATAGGATACGAGCGCTTACTCTTTGTATTGGTGGTAGTAGTCCGCAGGCTATTAGAAGCCCAATTATCAAAGAAATATGCCAGTAAGACCAAGAAAAAATAATTAACGGAGCAATTCCCATATACATCATCATTTCTGGATATAGAACACCATTGGTAGTATTGATATTTCTAATCGGATTAATTAAGTCTGCTAATTTCCACCAAGGAACTCTCCCAAAGTTTATGTCCACTTTTTCCTTAACCCTGATTGACCTTTTAAAGTATCCCAAGAACGGTATAAGTTGTGGTGTTGCTATAAGCATACCTGTTATAAAACTAATTGGTTGTAAGAAGGCTACGATGGGTAATATATAAACCAGTATCGGATAGTATCCTCCAAACAATGCCATAGCCCATCCAATTGAACTTCCTTGTAAAGCCAAAGGAACCCATGTAGCAGAGAATACAAAAGTGGGAGTATTAGGCTTAATGCAATAGCCAGCATAAGCAAGTGTGATGGCTCCAAATAAGTTACCAAATAGCTGATAAGCAAAGATAGAACATAATAAAAAATGGCCTATTATCATATAGGCATAGAGCTTAAAAGCATGATCTTCTTTAAGAAATGACCCAAACCATGCTGAGATAAGATTGGGTGGATAAAATGTAGCTAAAAAAGGAATTGAGCCTGGTAGTTTGTAATAAATATTATCTTGAGAAGGAAAAATTCCTTGTCTTAATTGATTTCCCATCCAACGCCAATGCGGAAAGAATGTAGAAGCTATCTCTGATGTACATAAAAGATAAGGATTCCATAGAAATTTCTGCCAGAATATTATCCAGTATAAAACTAAGAAGAGATAGTGCATTTAACTCTTATGGCTGATGAAAGATTTGGATTAATAAATGTAATAATCTTATCTAAAGTGAGTATTACAGGACTACACTTGAATGTTGAACACTCCCCGATTACTGTTATTATCTCAAACCCATGATTAATTAGGAGTTCTTTAAGTGATCTTAAACTATGTACGTAGATGTGCCCACCAAGTTCCTCATTGTTCCAATCAAAAGGCTTTCCAACATTAAATTTAGTAGATAATTCCATTGAATGAGGAATATAACCAAATAAGAAAGTCATCCGGTTGAACCAAGCCACTAGGTTTGGTGTCCCAATATCCAATATTGTATTTTCTCTCATAATCTTTTTGCATTGATCTAAGAAGTAATCAGGATTACTTATATGTTCTATAAAATGATTGGCTAGAATAACATCCCAATCTCCTTCAGGTAACCCTTTCTCCATAACATTCCAACCATTTTTTATGTCAATAGTAAAGATTTTTGAATCTGGATAAAGTTTTTTTGCTTTTGTTCCATCTCCACCTCCTACATCAAGAACTGTTGAATTTTTAGGAACAAGAGAATAAGTTTGAATACTGTTTTTAATAATTGTAGGTAGAACAAATTCCATTGTTTTTACCATCTTTTAATTTTGAGATCTAGTCTAAGATACTTTTTTTTGGAATTTGAAGAACAAATCTGGGTAAACTTTCCAAACATCGCATTTTTCACATATTCCTTTGTACTCACCTTTTAGATGAGATTGTTTCACTTTTTCTAGTTTTTTCCAACAATCTGAAATACTTTCTCTGTTTATATCTCCAAATACTTCTTTCTGGTGAGGATCTGAACAGCACATAAGAAATTTCCCGTTCCAAGCAACCGCAGGAGCGAGCCAAAGATGATAACATGGCCAACGGTCTATTGAATTCCCTAAAACAGAATGAACATTTTGTTTCTGAAATTTTAGGAGATTTATCCATCCTCCAAAATTGTGCATCCTTCTTTTTTCTATGTTTGGCCAATCCGACCATTTCTCAAGTATCCTCTTCGGTGTAATTTCATTTATAAAACGAACTCTAAATCTTTTCCATTTCCTAAGTTTCAGTAAGGTGGACTCTCTAAACTTTGTTTCTGGTCGCCATGTCCAGTAAGTCTGGTCAATCCCACAAGATATAAAATCGTCGATGCACTCATTGAGTTTAAGCCCATTCGTGGTAATAAGGACAGTGTTGCTTTTATTCCTCTGTTTGATGTAACGGACAGCTTCAAAGAAGCTGGGATATAGGAGCGGTTCACCAAAAAGGTGTAAGCTAAAGCTTCGAGATCCATATTGACTAGCCTCATCGACAATTTTCCGAAAGAGTCCAAAATCCATATTTTCGCTGATTTGTTGCCTTGGACAATAGCTACATTTAAGCTGACAGGAAGCTGTTGTTTCGATAAAAATGTGGCGAGGGAAATCTTTTTTGATGTAGAATTGTCCTGAGATTTTATAAAGCCAGGATGGGAGTCTTTTGACAAATTGGGCATAAGGAGTCACTTGCAATAACATATCCTAAATAAAATTTTTCCTTTAATTTTAATATTTACATGGATAGGAATATCTTTTTGATTGCACCATTCAAATTCAGTTACTTTTTTCCAATGGATCTTCATATCGTTTAAGAAATCATCTTTATTAATAGAATAAGAATCAGAAAGTTTAACAAACTCTTTTATTTTGTCGTCGTAATTATTTTTCATATTAAATGGTCTTTTATGGTGCTGTAAAAGTATCCTAAATATTCAGGTCGAAATCCTGATAATAAGAATCGAATTCCTCTCGAAGAGAAGTACCATCGTAAATATGCTTTTTTCTGGAATCTTCTGATTGTTGAAATGTCACATTTTGGTTGCGAGACTTGCGCTGAATAATTTTGATCGTAAGCTTCCCATCTTTTATCAACAAGCCATCCCTTAGCTTCTGCAATCTCACCCCATTCTGTGCCAGGATAGGGAGCTGAGATAGCGAAGTTAGCGATGTTAGGGGCAAGTTCGCAAGCGAAGTCGATAGTTCGCTGCATAGTAATAGGGCTGTCCCCATACATTCCAAGCATGAAATATCCCCACACACGCATCCCTGATCTTTTTGTCCATTCAACTGCTTTTCTAGCCTGTTCACAAGTAGCCTCCTTTTTGTTCATAGCTAAAATTTTATCGTCACCCGATTCAATCCCATAACAAACCATCCAGAATCCAGATTTTCGCATCCTAACAAGTATATCATAGTCAATAGTATCCACACGACTATTAGTAACAATCCTAACTTTGAATGGAAGTTTGTCCACTTCATCACAAAACTCATAAATCCACCTCTTATTCATAGTGGCTGTATCGGCATGAAAAGCAATATTGCGAAGATTATACTTTTTTATTTCTTCGATAATCGTAGAAACCGGACGAAAACGAACTTTACTTTCGTTCATTACCGTTTGTCTACAGTAAATGCATTTCCAGGGACAACCTCTGCTAGTAATGACGAAAGTATATCCTTGTCCGATAAATGGTAGAGAGTATCTGTGTATAGGAAGCAAGTCCTGACGAGCTGGCGGCAAATCTTCAAATTTGGTGTCTTTCGCGCTAATTCCTTTGATAAGTTCTCGCAAATTGTATTCAGGTTCTGTACCGTCCTTTGTGTAATCGACAGAATAATCAAGACTTTTATATCGTTCAAGAGACTCTTTCCTCAAGGCTTTAGTATGCGGCGAAATTGCCACTGTTTTTGCCCCAAGACTTTTTCCGTAATGGGCCACAATCATGTCATGGGTTACAGTTGAACTGATTGGATTGAAAACAACCCAATCCGGCTTGAATTCCTGCATTTTATCAAATAAATCTTTATAACTAATTTTCTCTGCAATACAGTCTAAGATTTTACAGTTATCTTCTGGGAATACAGCTGCCATCATCGCAAGACTTGTTTGAGGCCAAATAGTTCTTTCTTTACTTTTTCGGCCAGAACGGTTTATGTCCCTGATATATATGAAATTATCTGGGCTTGGAGGATTTACAAACAATATATTCATATTTAATGAATTATCCCAAAGTTTTCTTTCTAAACAAAGCAACTTTCAGAAAAGATTTTACGGCTAGGAAAAGCCTCAAAATATCTTCCCACCCATCAATTCTTTTAAGTTCTCTAATAATAGTTCTAGGTCTTAAATAAAACTTTCTCCAAAACTTTTTAGAGTAGTAAACTAAATCTTCTCTTGTAAAACCTTTAGGAATAAAATTGATAAGAAGTGTATTCATTTTAGACCAGGATGGGTCAAATGTTCCGTATTTATGGGCTTTCTCATAAATCTCAGAACCAGGTAATGGTACAAGATGAGTATGTTGAACATAACAAACATTTAATTGATTTGCAAACTCAATAGTTTCTTCAATGGAATCAAAAGTTTCACCCAAATGACCTAAAATAAAATTAGCTTTTGTAGTAATTCCTGCTTTTGTAGCCATATTAATAACATGGGCAACTTTCTCTTTTGTTACATTTTTGCGTATCGAGTCAAGAATTCTTTGGCAACCGGACTCGACTCCGAATTCAATTGCGTGGCAACCCGCCTTTTTCATAAGTTCTAAAACATCCAAATAAGATACGAAATCAACCCTTGAACAACAACTCCATGTAAAAGGAGTTCCTTCTCTTATCATTTCCTCACAAAAATCGACTAATCTTTTCTTGTTTCCTGTAAACATATCATCATAGAAAAGAAGATCATTGACTTTATATTGCTTATTAAGTTCTTTTAAATGTTTAATTAGATATGGAGCTGTCATAATTCGGTATCCTCGTCCGACTACTCCAAGATCGCAGAAAGAACAATACCCCGAACAACCTCGGCTTGTGACAAGTCCAATACTTCTAAAATGTTTTGTTCCAAATACGCTAAGTCTATAATGACTGAATAATTTTTCACCAACAAGATCAAATGCAGGAAACGGAAAATCATCCAAATCTTTATAGAAATTTCTCCTGCTATTTACGATAATTTTATCACCATTTCTCCAGACAAGGGATTGCACACTACTATTTCCGATTCCACAATTTAGACTATTTAAAAAATCAAGTAATACAAGTTCTCCTTCTCCGACAACACCATAATCAAATTGTGGATATTTCTCTAAAGTTTTTAAAGGTTCTGCTGTAATATGAACCCCTCCGATCATGGTAATAATTCTAGGAAATCTTTCTTTTATAACCTTTGCAATTTCAGCGGAAGCATCAATCATAATAGTCATGGCTGTTAAGCACACAATATGCGGATCAAATTCTTCTATTCTCCGCATTATTTTGGGTATATCAAAACCTTCAGCGTGGGCATCAAGCAAGAAAACCTTATATCCGTATTCTCTGCAAATAGCAGCTAAATGAAGTATTCCTATAGGAGGACTACTGCTTTTCGTATCTGATAAATCCATGTCGGAATAAAATACGGAAAAGTCAACTGGTGGGTTTATGAAAAGAATTCTTAAATTTTTAGGAGATTTATCAAATTCTTGATTTTCTAGCTTAACTTTTTCATAGCCAAGCTCTTTTCCGATAGTAATGGTTTTTCCGATTTTTGGTATTTCTCTATCACCGTATAAACTACTCATAAAGTATTTTAACCATATTTCTATTCTTTTGTTGCTTTAATCATTAAACTCCATGCTATTCTTTTGAAAGGAGAATAAGATAATAAATTATCAAGTTGAATCAATTTTCGGACAAGCCAAATCGGAACCTTAAAATTGAAAATGTCTGGAAATCCTGTCAATGGATAAGCAAGAAATCCGATATACCTAGCCCATTCTACTTTCAAGCCAGATTCTTTTATTAAATTATACAATTCAATATCGTTAAAAGAATGATGAAGATGACTGAATCTTTTAGTTTTTTGAAACAGTTTTCTTATAAAAGTTGCAAAAAATCCAGCATTTGGGTCCCAACAAATAAACTTTCCGCCTTTTTTCAACACCCTTACCATTTCTCGAAGGCCAACAGTAGTATTTTCGAGGTGATGTAACAAAGAACGGCAAATGACAAAATCAAAAGTATTATCTTCAAAAGGTATCTTTTCAGCAGGAGCTTTGATCCACTTATAAGGGTTTTTCTCAAGCATACCATCAGATATGTCGATACCTGTAATATCAAAATTAGGGTATAACTGAGACACAAAACCGATACCGCACCCCACGTCAAGAACTTTATCAGAATATTTTCCATCCTTGAATTTAATGCCATCAAGCATTTCCGTAACAATCCTAGAATGGTACAAAAAACCTGATCCAGAATAACGAATCGAATACCACCTGGATACGTAATCTTGTACCATCTTTTCATCTTCGGGTTCTCCTTTAATTTTTGGATGGTTCGCCAAATTCCACTTCCGAAAGTAATCTAAATAATTTTAATCTAGATTTTTTTAAACCAATATGTCTTTTTAAATTAATCCACTTATTATCGACATAAGGATGTTTAGTGTCTAAATCATGAGGATGAATCCAAAATACTCCACTTTTTTCTATAGCCCATTTAATATAATTAAAAGGTAATAACCTAAAAAAGAATCCGCCACTTGGCGGATAAGGCATAGGAGTAGTATCCCAATAAGGAGATCTAAATAAAGGATGATCAATATAAAGATTATGTCTATGGAAATGTCCATGAGTCCCAATGATATGTCCGGCTTTAATAATTGTATCATAAACTCTAAGATTTCTAATCATAGTTGATCCTAAAATATAAAATATAGCCTTGACACTAAATATATCCAATACTTTAAGAAGAAATATCGTAGGTTCGTAAATTCTATCATCTTTTTTGTCATAAACATATTGAGGAATTGCATCCCACCAAGATTCCCAATCTACCGTGAAAATCGGATTTTTCTTAGCCAAGCGCGAAGCTTTCTAGTTCTCAAAGCTAACCCAGTATATAAAATATAATAAAGTGTAACTAATCCATCTTTTAAAACATTGACATGACTTCTCCCATGTTTTCTTGGTTCGACTCGAATTGGAAAACTTTCAACCCTATACCCATCACAAAGCATCGAAATCGTAAGACTTGTTGTAAAAGAGAATTTTTTGCAAAGGATAGGAAAGTACCCTATCGCAATATTACGCTTAAACATTCTCATTCCAGAATTTAAGTCTTGAAAATAAAAACCAGTTATTAAAGATGCAATCAAATTAAGAAATTTTCTACCATACATTCTGTACCATAACTCATTTTTTAATCGTCTTGACCCAATCAGAAGGTCACAATCTTTTATAATTTGCCAAGCAACATAGAGATTAAATACATCCGCAACCGTATGTTGGCCGTCACCATCCATTGTGATAATAAGAGGTCTTGTTGAGTTTTTAATGCCTGTAAGTAAAGCTGAGCCGTATCCGAAATTTTCTCCATGCTTGATTGATTTTTTGTACGGATTTTTCGAGCCATCATCTACCACGATTACTTCAATATCATGTTTTTCTAGTTCTTTAATTATTTTGTCTAAAGTTCTATGATCTTCCTCATAAAAAGGAATTATTACTGATAAATCTTCCATAGAGTATTACAGATTATAGCGCATAAGATAATCGCAGTAATTGACCAAAGAAGCATACATTTGAAATGTTCTTTGGCTACTATTTTAACTAATTTCATCACATCTTCTTTGGATATATTTACTCCAACTTTTTGAAGTTCTTTAAATAGAATATGAAATTCTTCAACAAGAGGTCTTATTGTGTTTTCTATAAAAGCACCGTATGGTTTAAGGTCTAACATCTTCGTCCTTTGCTAAAAGTTCTTGTTCCATAACTATCCTGCAATCTCCATCTTCTGTTTTAATTCCAGGTCTAAAACTAGAAAATTGGAACATTACTTTTTCTCCTATTTTGTAAGTATTTTTACATCCATTTCCCCAAGAAATAATTGTCCCCCATCTTGACTTTTTTACATACCAACCTATGCTAGATTCAGGGATTTCCACAAGTTCAGGTTTGTTCATTCCAACCCATTCATCCTCATCTAGTTTCACAACCAAATTATCATTAAGTGGTCTTAATCGCATAATAAATTCTCAAGAATAACTTGTATAGACTATGGATAAAACAGGGTTTAACCCATCTTCTCGAAAATAGAAGGTAATTTGACAATCTTGTTTTTGCTTCCCGTTTTCGTTTACTAAAGGCTCCGCTTTTACTCGGCAAATGGTATAGCCTTGCTTTATGTGTGAATCTAAGTATTCCGCCAAGTTTCCTAATTCTGTAACAAAGATCTGGTTCACTCCAATCTCCTACTCCTCGAAACGACTCGTCAAATCCTCTACACCGTTCAAAGGCATCTTTTCTAAAAGCCATGTTACAAGCCTCAAGAAACATGACCTCACCTTCATAATTACAGTTAGGATTAGATGCTCCAGTCGTCCAAGCTCCTGCCCTTGTAACGAAACCAGGTAAGTATTCTTGCCCATGACAGAAAATTTTATCGTATAGGAACTTAAAGAATATGAAACGAAAGATATCTCGATTCTTTCTGTATTCAAGAGGAATAATAGACAACCCACTAACTCCATAGACGGTTCGAGAATCCTGAAACGTCTTGATAATTGTTTCAAGCCATTCGGGATCTGTGATAACGTCATCGTCGATAAATATAAGATATTCTCCGCTTGCTTTTTTCGCTCCTTCATTACGAAGTTTTGCAAGTTCACCTTCTTGGGTAATAAGAATAATTTCATAATCTTTGAAAGTTTGATTTTCTATACTTTCTACACATTTTTTCAGACTTTGGCTTCTGCCAAGGGTCGGGATAATAATACTTGCTTTCGGCATTGGAATAATGTTCCATATTTAAATAGGTTCCTTAAAACTAAGAAGGTGTAGATAATGAGGAATCCGACACAGACTGGGAAATGCCAGAACCATGCCATGTCACGTACTTTGGAATATCCCTTAAAACTGATATATAGGGGCTGAATAACTGTGAGAGTATAGAAGATGAACAAAGCAAGTCTAAACTTATCCTCTTTTGTATCGACCATTCTCCACCGTCTATCACTACGGTCACTGTATAAGTCTCTTGCATATTTGTACCTCTTTTTAAGAAACGAGATTAAGGAGTCTGATGTTCTGTGCCAAACTGCTGGGAATATTCTAAAATAAGTATAATTTCCTTTTTTTCTTAAATCCTCAGCATTGTCCATCGGGTAGTAATGGTCTAAGTTCGTTTCAATTATTTTTTTTCTGAGATAAAAAAAACCATTATCCCCTAAAGATGGAACTTTGTTTTTAAATTCGACTAAATCCATAACAACTTCTTCATCTCCTTGATAATGCGGCAATCTATCATTTTTCCCAAGATAAAACGCAATCGGGTCATTGTTTCCGATTAAAGAAAAGTATCTATTTAAAGAATTATCGTTTTTACTGCAAGTGTAGTATTTTGTATAAATTCCTGTTACGTCATGTTTGGAAAAAAGAGTATAAACAATTTTAAACAAAAATCTTGAAACTATAAAATTGTCAGTACAAAACATAGTACATATTTTACCTTTGGAAACTCTTATACCTTCCGATTTAGCTTGTTCAGAATCTCCATCCGTAAAATAAAGTTTTATTCCTTCCAAATTATGATGGAGAGTTTCTGTTAGTGGTTCCTTAAAATTAGTCACTATAATTATTTCAACAAGGTCTTTTTGAAAATCCTGTGCCTTGATTGAATCTATTAAATCTTTTAGTTTATCTGATTTTAAGTCTTTGGCAGAGGCAGGAATGATACAACTAAAAATAATCTTATTTGGGTTGTTGGACAACTTTGATTTTTCCATCCGAAACTGCCTGAGCAATTATGGCATCAATTTCTTTGAGTTCTTTTTCCCATTGTTCTCTAAAGTGAATAATTTTTGCTTTGAGACATTCCGACAAGAAGTTTCTAGCATTTATAATATCGCCATTTTGTTTTGTGAGAGAATAAAGGTTATACCAGGGTACATCATAAGTCGAATTTTGGCGTGTTGCCTCAAGCCATTGGTCGTAAGCTTTGTGATGATACCCATGATTCAAGTAAGAAACTCCCAAGTTCCCCATTGCAACTTCAGAATCTGGAAAATTGAAGCAATTTGACTCATAAAACCTAACCTCATTTTTATAAGTTGGAAGATGTATCCAAATCCGCATTATGTAGATTCCAAGTATAAAAGCTATTAAAACAGGATAATCTTGAATAAAATAAGCAAGGATAATCGAAAAACCAACCAGGGATGTATAAACATATCTTTCCGAAACAAATTGTTGGGCTGTTATAAAATTACTGAAAATAACAAGGTATGTAAAATACCATAAAACCGCAAATTTTAATGGAAACTGAAAGAATAAAAACAGTGAACAAACGATTCCTATAGAGATAAGTCCGAACCAAAATTCACGATCAACTTTTTCAATAGGTTCATCAAAGTGATATCCCCATGTATGGAAAAGTCCAAGACGTTTCGGCCATACAATAAGTTTAATGTAATACCAAAATGTTTTAATCATCACAATGGGTTTTCTAAATGTAATGAACGTTGACTTCTGCATATTTTGGTCTTTAAAAGCTTTTATACGATAATTAACAGTCCATTTCCCGATCTTTAATAAGATATATAATCCAATCATACCCACTACTGCCGCTTCTTTCCAGAAACCAAGAAACAATAGAATGACAAATGTGAAACAACCAGGAAGTAGAGTCATAGCTGAAAAAGTTGTAGAAAGAACTATAGCTGGGTAAACAATAATTGGATTATCAAAATTCTGGACAACATTTAAGGTCGTGAGAGTCCCAATTAAGGAAAAAACGTAGTTGATGCCTGAAATCCATCCGACACATTGTACAAGACACGGATGCAGACAAAAGATAAGCGTTGATAAAAAAGACAGTTTTGTTCCAATTAAAGGAGTTAAAAAGTTATAAAGAAGAACTAAAACTATCCATTGAGATAATATGTTTAGAAGATGATGCTTGACTACACTTTGAGAATATCCATATATGGGATGGTTGTCTTTGTTGACTCCTAGTTTTACAAATTTTTTCCCATAATTTAATCGAATCCATCGCATGATGGATGCTGGAAACCCAAGATACTTGTTAAACTGAGTATTTCTGATTTCAACTGTTACAGGTTTCCCGTCCTTATCTTTTTCACCAGTTTCTTGCTGGTAACTTTTAATAGTTTCTTCTTTAAGGAAAATACCGTTTTTGTCTCTTGTTTGCAAAAAACGATCCGAGAATTTTGCAATTCCTTCAATATCGTCAGAAACCCAACTTTTTAATGTGAGACAATAAATCCAAGCGGATAAATGGAGGAAAGAGATTACTAGAAGATTACCAAGAGAAGTATTAAAGAGATAAGATAAACCTTCCTGCATATTGCATATATATTATATTATATATGTTTATCTGTCAAGTGATAAATAATAATATTTTTATTGATTAAACTTATTAAGTAACCCACCACCAATAGCTGTAGCACCAGCCCCATATCCGACTAATTTAGCAAGTTCTTTTAGGACTCCAGCTCTACCAACTTTCTTACCAGCTCTGATGGACTTCTTAATAACATTCAACCTACCAAATGACTCTTCAACTTTTCTCAAATCAGATACTTCCTCTTCGCCAACATTTCCTAATCCGATAGACTTTAATTTACCTTTAGAAAGCAATTTCTTTTTCTTTGCTAAGTCATAAATAGGTTTATGTGCTTCTCTTAAAGCATTGTATTCTTTTGGTAACTTTTCAAGTAAGTGTTTTCTAAAAATAGCAGACTCAACATCATCCAATTTAGACTGTATATCCTTAACATTTTTATGAAGTTCCCTACCTGTATATAAACGATCAAATCTAGATGTGCTTAATGACTCAAATTCTTTAGCTAGTTTTTCCATATATTCAGCACCAGAGCCCGGAATATTTTTTGTTCCAAGTTCAGGATCATTTGCTGCTTTTCTTAAAGAATCTGCAAAATCTTGGTTAGTAACTTTTGGTTTCATCTTATTAAGACCTTCACCAAATTTAGTATGGAATTCGTCCCACAAATTTCTAAATCTTTGTTCAACTTCACCAGCACCACGCCTCGCCACATCACTCAATTTTCTTTTTTGGGCAGATTGACTGAATAGTTCATAAATTCCTTTTATTGCTTTTGGACTTTTTTCAATTCCTTTTATACCGCCGTAAGCATAAGGAGCAACATCGGAAGCAAGTTCTAAATTTTTGCCAAATTCTGTTTCGGGTTCTGGGATTAAAGGACTAGATTTTTCTAGTCCAGCAATATTAGCCCCCATCCCAATAGCTCCTTGTTGGAGTGGATTTATTGATTCTTCTCTTGTGCCTGGGAATTGCCTTCCGATAACTTTGGCTAGATCTAAACCTTCTTGTCCTGTAGACGGAGCAAAGCTACCAAATGCTTGCCCTGACCCACGAGATTGTCTAATAATACGTTGAAGGTATGTTTCTGGATTTTGGATTTCATCAACTTTCATGTATGGATTTTCTTCACTCATATAATAATTATCCATTGAGTTCTTGCCCAGTTCTTGATCTGAATATATCAGCTATTTTCTTAGCATCTTTTCCAGATTGGATTGCCTGAATAGCTTGTTGTCTCTCTTTAACTTGTTGATAAAATGAACTGCCAGGGATATTTTTAAGAACTGAATAATCTTTTTCATTAAAAAATTGTTCTTTTGGAACTGGAGAAGCACCATATGNTTGTGCAACATNATTTACTGTATCAAAAAAAATATCCCAACTTAAAGCCTTTTGCNCCTCACTNTCATAAGGAAGATTGGGAAAAGCATTTTTCATTCGCTCAANATCTTGGTCAGACAATCTACTGCTAGTCTCGCTTCCTATAGTTTGAACCACACTACCCAAAATAACATCTTTAAAACGATTGTAAGTGTTTAATTGTGGCATGGTTTGCATAAAACCCTTGATACTAGATTGAATACCACTAGCAAAACGGCTAATTCCAGGCTTCCCAGCAGGAATTTGGTCTGAAAGTCTTTTAATCCTCTTCATATTGCTTAAAAGTATCTCTCTTGGTTTCCTCATTTGTTCTGCTGTTAAAGCTTTTTCTTTTTCAACAGCCAGGCTAGCTTCTCTTTTTTCAGATTCTTGTTTTAAAAAGTCTCTCAAAAATAGATTACTTCCACTACTCCCAAAATATTCTTTAGATTTAGGTTGTTTTATATTAAAAGGATTTTTGCTCATAATTATCCTCCAGTTATATTAAAAGTTGGACTAGAAGATATACCAAAAGAACTCATTAACAATTTACTTCCTAATTGAGTAAAAACATCCTTAAAATTTTGTGCGCTCTGTAAATCAATTTGAAGTTGTTGAGCAATTTTATTAACATCAAGAAGTGCAAGATTCATTAATTGTTCTATTTGGGAATCACTCACACCCAAAGATTGTTGGATGGCTCTAGCTTGCTGATCTTGGAAAATTGATTTTGTTTCCCTTGTTCTTGTAGCCAGTTGATCGGTTTTAGCGCGAGCATACTTATCACGAATTTCCTGTAAATCTCTGCGATAAGAAGAATCTGTGCTTGGATCAGTCCCAGGTCTAAGATTTCTATAAAGATCATTCAAAGCATCAATTTCTTTAGATTCATCAAGTTCTAATTGTCTTGTTGCTGCTTGAATTTCTTCTTCTGATAAAGGATTGTATTGTTGTCCTAATTGACTAGATAAAACACTTTGAGCTAGTTGGGCTAAAGGACTACCTCCAGCACTTACTAAACTTCTTAATGATTCAACACTTGAAGGAAGTTCTGGAATTTTTGGATAATCTTTCCCAAGTCCTAAAGCTAAAGAGCCTATTCCTGGTAAAAAACCACCCAAAGAACCCAACAAACCAGAAGCTCCTTCTCCAGAAAAAAGGTCATCCAAAAAAGAACTTTTAGGTTGAGAAGCTATCTGACCAATTCCAGAAACAGCTTTCGGAATAGTACTTGTTACACTGGCAAATCCTTTTGGCAAACCAGAAGTAGCCTGTTTAATGGGACTACCAAGAAACTGTCCCATTGGACTACCAATTCCTGTAAATCCAGATAAAAGCCCTGGTTTAGCTTGCTGTGGTACACTTTTAATAGCACTACTTATTGGTTGAAATGCTTGTGTGGGCAAACCTCCTCCCCCACCAGCACTTCCTCCCAAACCACCACCGAACATATTCATAATCCCACTTCCGGCTTTGGAGGCAAGAGAACCAATTCCAGAAACAGCACTTTTACCGACATTAAATAAACTGCTAGCTCCTTTTCCTAGTAATCCTCCAAATCCACCAAGCAAACCTCCTGCTCCTTTAGCAAGTCCTCCGATAGCAGGAGCCGCGAAACTTGCAACAGACCCAAGACCAGAAGCTAATGGACCAAGAATTGGAATCTTATATCTAACTCCTTCAATTTCATCTGTTGGAATTTCTTCTACTAAATGTTCAAATTCATGGTCAATGAGATATTTGTTTAGTTCGGGATGAGCCGAATAACGGACATAAGCAGTATTAGTTTTAGGGTCTGCAACTCCCAATGCAATACTGGAATGTTTGAACGGTAATTTATCGAATTCTTCATTTTTTAGAACTTTAATTGAGTAGCTCATTAGAAACTTACGCTCCTTCCACTAAAATTTCCACGAAGTTTTTCCAAAAGTTCAGGTGGAAAATTTGAAAGTTGATTATTACCTAAAATATTACCTTGAATTCCACCTGTTACAGTTTCTGAAATTCTTGGAGAAGCCGGATTATTTTCGGTTGGTGTAGGATTAAAAAAATTGAAAGGGGACATGTGAAGTCCTTCCATTCCACCAGTAACAGTTTGAGGAGATTCAGGTTGAGATTGCGGAAAAAGCGTATTTTTTATCCCCTCTCCAACTTTTGTTGTTGGTTTGAAAAGTTCAAGTGCAGGAAAGAAAAATCTTGGAAGAAACTCCTTAAAAAACTTCTTATGCCTTATTCCATTAGGATCTTCATGGGTTGAAGAATCGGATTCAAGTTCTTCCAATTCATGATCGATTAAATACTTGTTTAAATCATGGATATTTGAGCCTCGAACATACGCAACACCTTTTTCCCTGTCTGCAAATCCCATATTGGAATCATCAACATATTCGTATCTTGGATCTGATTTTGAAACACTATCAAATTCTTCACTTGATAAAACCTTAATTTCGTACATAATTCAATCTCCTTTTTGCGATAACTTTTCTATCTCCCCATTTAGCATAACGATGCCAGATCCCATATTTTATATGAGGATATGATTTAGTCAGTTCAGATTCTATAACTTTTCTAAGTTCTTTATCAAATCCCAAGGATACTATCTTTTCTATATAAACAGTTTCAGAGAATGGATTATGACTTACATAAACCCAATTTTGTTTTTTGAGAAACTTTTCCCAATTATCCTCCAAAGAAAACATTAAAACACAATAGATTTCATTATCTTTATTAATAACAATCACTCTGTTATCTTTAATCATATTGTTTATATAAAAAACTATATCTTTAAGCGTCTTTTCCGTAAATCTAAGACCTATCCGACACAAGAATTCTATTATTTCTATAGTGTTCATAGTGTAAAAGTAAATCCTAACGCCCAAGTTGCTTTGTTATCTGTTGTACATATATAAATTCTTCCAGTAGTTCCTGAAATAACCGTAACTTGTTCTCCTAACCTCCCTATAAAGCCAGGAGGAGAAGATAAAACTGCTTGCTGATATTTTCCAAAATTGATGACCCTTCTCACATCATCATTAAAATCTCTCTGGTTTTGAGGAACTCCATGATCGTCATAATCACCTACTTTAGACATTTTCTTCAGTTATTCCTATTCCCAATCCCTGTATAAAAAAGTCATGTCTTAGAAAAATCCAAGGATCGTTTGTTCCACCAGAAGTAGTTATCCTATACTGATAAACGTTTGATTCAACTGGAATATCTATAGATTTATGAAATATTTTTTTTATTCCTGTTCCTGAAATTACAAAATTGTCTCTATCCTTAAAAGATTTTTCAAAATTTACATTTTCTTTTACATAAATTCTACCAGCAGTCGTATTGACAAAGTAAAGGTCAAGTCTGTGATCTTTTTGTGCTTGAGATGGGGATTTGTCATAAAGATAGGAAGAATCGTAGATGTCTTGTATTGCTGTTATCCCAGCATCTTTATTACCACTATCCAGCATGTGGCACCAACCCGACCTATCAAAAGCCATCATAAAAGAGACATTGTTTGATTCGGCAGAACACATAGTATTGAAAGGTCTGTTATCGTCGGGCCAAAAAGAAGAATTTCTCGGATTGAAATTTAAAAAATGGGTGGTTTGTGTTGAATTTCCACCAATTGCAAAACAAAGACGATAATATTGTTCGTTTCTCTCAATTTCAGCAAAAGAAATAACTTTTCCTGACCCAGAATTACTTACTTTATTTAATGCAAAATCACAATACTTATTATCAAATTCAATAATACTTGAAATTATCTTGTCATCAGCACCATCAAAAATACGAATCTTATTACCCCAATCCAAACCAATCGCAACTTCACCAATTCCCTCAATTGTCAAGATTCTTACGGTTCTTGAAACAAATCCAAAATCTTTTATTTTTCTATATGACCAGTCAGGATTTCCACCTATATAATCAAGACCATAAAGATAATATCTGGTACTAACGTATAATCTTCTTCTTAGAATAAAACCATTTGTTATTTCATCATCATTAGAAGATGGTAAATCGAACGTATCTCCCCAATCTCCAGTCAATTGACTGTTTTCATCCTCATAATAAAATCCTCTTTTTNTTGTATTTGTATTTAATCCAATTAAAAATCCTTGATGATTTACCCAATATTTTGCAAGTGGAGCCGAAGTATTTAACAAAGACATATAAGTCCCAGCAGATCCTACCCAATAAAGAGGACTATCATAAGAATCAGCACCACTAACCAGAATATTTTTAGATCTCTCAAAATACTGGTAATTAGCTGTCCTGTCAGTTGCAATAGTTATAAAAGTAACTCCTAAATTAGAAGAAGCGAAAATTCCTGTTCCAGCCGCAACAACAAGCCATCTTATATTTGAAGCCCCAAAGTCAAAAGATGCCCATGTAGAATTGTCAAAAGCCGTTTGCCATGTGTTTGCATTTCCTGAGTTATAAATTAAAATTCTATCATTTGTATTAAGATGTTTTTTCCAGAATCCGACCTCATCAATTCGACCGTCAAAAAATGATGAAGCTCCGTTACTGACTGCGCCAATCACAAATGGAGCAGAACCAGATCTTACACCGGCAGTATAAGAACCTGAATTCATTGAAAGATTTATTCCGACTGCAATCAAGTTGCTTCCAGCAGAATGATAAGCAATTGCATTATACCAAGTTGATGTTGTTACAGCCCCAAAGCTCGTAGCTCTTATTTGACCATTTGAGACAGTTCCAGAACTTGAAACATTGAAGGTAAGGACATTATCCGTGTCTACATAAAGCCAATATTCATATTCTAACAAATCTACAGGATTGGAGAAAGCCTCAGTTGCTAAAGAAAAGTTAGTTGTGTATTTTGCCTCTTTGCTTATTCTTAGTTCATCAATCCACCCGTTTGAAGTTGCCCCACCTCCAGAATATCCACCGATCCTTACTTCTCCCTGGGAAACACTACCCCCGGCCGTTAAATTTGTGTTTATTTGGATGCCATCAATAAAAAAACGTACAGTTGAACCATTTCTTGTAATCGCAAAGTGATGCCATGCGTTTGTATCATGCGTATAACTTGAAGTCTGATCGACTCCAGCTACTAAAACTGTTACTGTTGATGCCCCAATAAGGATGTAAAAATTAGTTCCACCACCTATATCAAAAACGTACATTTCTCCACTCGCATTAAATCGCATCCAGAACTCAATAGTGAAATCGCCAGTTCCAAAACCAAAATCGGCATGACTAGGAACAGTCAAATAATCGCCAGTCCCATCAAATAATCCAGAAGCTCCACCGAATTTACTTTGA
>C687J35021_10001375_pt1 | contig 18364 bp, 18 predicted proteins | sample RifCSPhighO2_12_FD_35021 | JGI IMG/M metagenome (IMG submission 35021)
CGAATCCCAACAACCTTTATCGGCAAATGTGGGGCAATGGCTTTTGCTAAATCAACAATACGCATCGATGGAATTTTCGGTACAAAAATTTCGCCACCTTGCAATCTCTCAAAAGACTTTAATACAAAATTAACGCCTTGTTTTAAGGTAATCCAAAAACGCGTCATACGAATATCTGTAATAGGAAGATGATCTCCTCCTTGAGCAATGATTTTTTTAAAATAAGGAATAACAGAACCTCTCGAACCGACTACATTACCATATCTCACAACTGAGAATCGCGTTCTCTTTTCACCTGCAATATTACTTGCAGAAACAAAAAGTTTGTCTGAAACAAGTTTGGTGGCACCATAAAGATTAATAGGATTTGCCGCTTTGTCTGTTGATAAAGCAATAACTTTTTCTACTTTATTTTCTAAAGCCGCATCAATTACATTTTGCGCGCCATGAATATTCGTTTTAACACACTCCATAGGATTATATTCTGCTGTAGGTACTTGCTTAAGTGCAGCAGCGTGAATCACAAAATCAATTTCCTCCATCGCCATCTTTAAACGAGAAAAATCTCTCACATCACCAATAAAATAGCGCATACACGACTCATTATATTGCTGCTGCATTTCTGATTGTTTTAATTCGTCACGAGAATAAATCACAATTTTATTTGGCTTATATCTCTTTAAAATAATATTGATGCACTCTCTTCCAAAACTTCCTGTGCCACCTGTAATTAAAATATTTTTGAAATTGAACATATCAAAGACTCGAACCTGAGATTATTCTAAAAGTGCTTCGTATTTTCTAAGAAAAGAAGGGCTGATTTTCACATCAACTTTCCCATGCTTCGGATAGTTGACATCAAGCTTCATATTCATAGGGAAGTTTTTCCAAAAAACAGACTGCAACTCATGATCACGATCCAACATCTCCCACTTGCCTTCTAGCAACAATAACATTTCTTTCACCGCAGCAAGTATTTCTTTCGGAGAATTTTCAACAAATTCTAAATCATTTTCTTGAAGTATCTGGTAATGTATTTTTTTTCTTTCTAGTAGAGATGAAAAGATTCTTAATGTTTCATTAAATGAAATAATTCTTTTTGTTTTTGAGTGAATCAAATTCTTTGGCAAAAATAATTTAACAGGATCCCAAGTTTGAACTTCAAAAAAAGTAGCAACATTACATACCAAAACAGGTTTCCTAAAAAGCTGAGGAACAGAATCCAAACCGCTCGAGTTCGCCACAAAAAAATAGCACTTTGCAGCCAAATAAATATCTAAAAAATCCGATCTAAAATTACTTCCCGCATAATCAATCACTCTGGGATGATTCACTTTAAAGCGTTTTTCCACATACTTCCCAACACGTACGACATAATAACCTTTGTCAGCAAGAAACAAGGCTGTTTCTTTATAATTATCTATATCTACGTCTCTATAATTATGATAATCCCAATTTGAAGGAATATGTGTTTTTAAATATTGTTTATCTCGCCCATGAATACAAATAAATTTCGCTCCTTCAGGTATACCCATATCATTTAAAAGTTTTTTCCCCTTTCTCCCTTCTTTTTTTGTAAAAAACAAATGCGGCGAAGTTCGACTCAAGTAAGCTCGGGTATCTAATCCTGCGTTCATATTTTCAAAATACTTTATATCCATATGCCCATTGGTAATGGGTATAACACTTTCCTTCAGGAAAATATTCAGTTTTAAGTCGATTCTTGAAATTAATTTCGGAAAAGGAAAAATACGAATCACACGCTTCCACATCCTATGTAATTGTTTATTACAAATCGGCATATCGGGTGTTGTATAGAAAATCAATTTACTTTTTTCTTTGATATCGCCGACGTCCATTGCACAAAGCATCAACTCCGTATTTAACGCATAATGCCCTATTCGAAACGAAATGAGTTGAACAAACTTGATTTTCTTAACGGGCCGTAGCGCAAGAATAACCGCAACACATAACAGGGAGATGGCTTCAAGAAAAAGACTGAAGATTTTTCTGTAGATAGCCTTTAGAAACCAAAGAAGACCTTGTTCCTTCACAACCTTATATTTCTTTTTTATTTTTCCAAAATAGATCATAACGATTTATTTTAACAAATGATCAATGTGTTTCATTAAAGCGATTTTTCCCATGAAATTTTTATTTCCCATAATTCCCACAGCCTCTGCGCCTACCACGTTGCCAATAAAACCGATAATTTCTGAAGGCGCATCTTGCGCAGCACATAAACTTGTGATCGCTAACACTGCATCACCTGATCCCACTCTATCAACCACATTAAAATTAAACGCTGGGGCTTCATGAATTCTCCTCTCTTGTTTATAAACATAAAGCCCCTTCTTTCCACTGGTGATCGTTATACAATCGTAATTAAAATCTTTGCTAAAATTAGTGAGTTGCTCAAACACAGAAAAGTGTCTTTGATGATATGTTAATTGCAACTCCCTATTGGCGATACAAACATAATTTGCTTTTGGATATTTAGAAATACAGTTAAAACCATAATTTCCTGCATTTGATTGTGTATTCACCGACAAGAATTTAGACTCATCACACAATTTCTGTATGGTATGCGTATCTAACAAACCATGGCCATAATCCGCAGCAATAACTAAATCATTTTCTTTTAGCAACACATCCAATTTAGAAACAAGCTCTTGCGTTTGTATCGCATCTAAAAAATCATCATTAATTTCATACACTTCAAATAGTTTTTGTTTCAAATACTCATCCATATAACGTCTCTTTACTATTGTCGGGGAATCTTTTTTATAAACCGGAATTAATTCTACATTTTTCTTTAGATCTTGCCTGATAAATTCTTCATACTCTTTTTTTTCTCCCAAATAAGTAAGACACGTCACGTGTTTGCAAAAATCCGCCAAATGATTCGCCACTGCAAGCGCACCGCCAAGGTAATGCTCTACATATTTATGTTTGGTTACCAGAATAGGCTCTTTTCCTGATTTTCCAATAACATCTGAAAAATGATAAATATCAATAATGGCTTCCCCAATCACCAACACTTCCATCTCTTTTGCATTCTCCAAATACCCTAATATTTTATTAGAAGAATATTGTTTTTTTAATTTATTAAGATAGGTGATAACCTCATCAGAAAAAGGTGAAAAAAACTGATTAAGCAATGCAGAAGAACTAAATGTAATATCATTCGTAAAATCAATATCACCCCCCACCGATCTCACCGCTTCAATTTCATCTAAAATTTTTGCCGTTAAATCATTTTTTGGATCTTGATATTCATCTCCCTTCACGTACAAATGAGGTTTAATCAATTTTATTGTTTCAACTGCAGTAGGCCATCGATTAATGACAACATAATCCGTACAGTGAAGCGCAGCGATGGCTTCAGCACGAAGTTGTTCATTAAAGCAGGGTCGATGAGGTCCTTTATTCACATATTTATCTTTCGTAATACTCACCACTAAAATATCGCCTTTTTGCTTTGCCTGATCAAAATGACGAATATGACCTATGTGTAATAAATCAAACACACCATGAACATGAATGATTTTCTTTCCAAGCGATTTTTGTCTTGAAAGCTCCACAATCAGATTATCAAAATTTTTTATTTTCTGATTTTTATGTTGAATTTTATCTTTCTTAATTTCTAATTTTACTTCACAGTCCATTTCCATTAATACGTTATCCTGTTTGAAGTGACCAACTGAATGTATCGATCAACTTATTACCCTTAAATTGCCACATTTTTTTCGAATAGCGATCAATAAATTTAGAATAAAGCGCTTCACCCACAGAACCAATCCAATAATCTTCAAGATTCTTTGCATTTAAAACACCTTTTAACGACTGCAATTCAGAATGAATTTATTTTATATTTCAAAAAATTAAACATTTTTATCCTTGCATACCATTTACGTAATCTAACAGTTCACGCTCTTTCTCAACCAAAGAATTTAAAACAAATTTTCTTAACGACTCTCTCACCGAGGGTGCCTGGTAACCCAATGATTTTATTTTATCTAAAGAAATTAAAAATGATTCCTTTTGCGGTGTAACATACTGAACTTGAATGTGTTTCCCAGAAAATGTTTTCATGAGCTGAAAAAGAGTCGAAACTGAACAATAAAGCCAGTTAGATCTTGAATATAAACAATATTATTAAAGAGGCTTTCCGGGTTTTCAGCAATGATAGGTTCATCTCCATAAAATTTTGAAAAACCATAAGCCCCCGTGGGTTCAATAGGGTGATCTTCTTTCAAGATATTTTTTTTAATAGTGCCGTAAACAGAAACACTTGAAAGATAAATAATTAATTTCACCCCAGACCGCATAGCATGAAAAAAGACATGCTGAGATCCTTTAACATTGGTAGCATACATTTCAGAATCACTTGACGATGCCCCAGGATTAACAGCACCACAATGCACAAGCACATCGTATTGTTTTGGTAATGCATCTAAATTATAAAAATCAGTATAAATAAATTTAAGATTATTTTTTTTATTTTCTGACGGACAATTTCTCCTATACGTTGAAAAAACATCATAGCCACGAGAAACAAAGTCAGCAACAACGTATCTGCCAATAAAACCACTTCCTCCCGTCACTAATATTCTTTTTACAAATCCCATTTGCTTTTACGTAGGAATAAACAATGTAAATTCAAGACTCACGCGCGTACTGTCTGCATAATTCACAGCACCACCATGAAGTAAGTCATGGCTAAAGATCACAAGCCCCCCCGACTCCGTGAGCAATAACTCAGTCCTTAATTGCTTAACATCTTCATCTAAAACAGGTTTTTTCTTTCCATACCTTATCTCGTAATGCCAACGCCAATCCTGACGTTTTTGAGAATAAGGTACCATCAATAATCCATTCTTGTTAGCAACTGTATGAACCGCAATCCAAACATTTAATCTTTCATGTGGATAATCTGGAATTTTCCACTTTGGAGCTAAATCCCAAAACCAGCGATCAGCATGTATTGGACCACAATCTGTGTTACCTGGACGCACCAAGCGCCACAGCATATTTCCCCATCCTAATTGCTCTTCATCTGCAATTTCTATTTTCCCAAAAACAGCTTCTATTTTTTTGAAAAACGTCATTTGCTTAATATAATTTATTAAATAATATGGTAGTACACGCGCAGAACTGGGCCATACAGTCTCATGGTCTATCAAATGTGATAAGGTATGGTAGTTTGTCATGCTCGCTTCATTAAAATCTTTAACGCTTTCTGGTTTTAATAATTGAATTCGATACAACCACTGCGACTTTATTATTTCCCTTAGCTCGCTGAGTTCTTCTTTAGGTAAGCTAGAACCCAAGGCATAACCCTTCCCATGCTGAATTTCTTCAAACAACGATCTTGTTTCTATAGTTGCTTCCATGACTACCTTCATTTTGATTAATTAGGGACACGCCCTTACATTGCTTTGACTGTTTCTAAATACTTTAAAGGAGGATACACATACCTGTTTTTTTCAAAAAACGATTGAGAAATCACTTCAAGCGTGTTTAGTTTGACAGGCTTATCATCTGCCTTTATAACAATATATTTTTTCATCACAGATAAAATCGAACCTGGCTCTTTACGTTTTAATGCTATTTCATCTTGAAAATTTACAAACTCCGCACTCTCAATATTTAACACTTTATTTTCTGATGCAATTAACTTTACACAAGGGTAAGGAGGGGAAAAAGATCTCACTAATTTAATAATAGCCTCTGCGCTCATGCGCGGATCAATAATACAATCAAACAGCCCTCGCTTTCTCCAGTGATTTGCTTGTTCTTTTTCTTGCGAAACACGCACAAGCCTTTCCCCCGCCAATAGATTTCGACACAATGTGATTATTCCACGGTAAGCCGCTACATTCATACTTTCATTGACTTCCCTTATAGTATCAGTAGATGAAATTTGAAAAGACTCCTGTGAAATCAAATCACCGCTATCAACACCTTCTGTCATGACAAAAAAACTAATTTTCGACTCTTGATATCCCAAAATAATTAACCAATGCAACGGGTGACGACCTCGATTATGAGGTAAATCAGTGGGATGTGAACCTATGCAATAATACTTCGGTAATTTCAAAATTTTTTCTTTTAAAATCATTGGCCAAGATGAAAAAATATAATCAGGATTATATTTTCTTAAATAGGTTAACGTCTTTTCAGAATTTATATCCTCAGACTCAATCCAAGGCAGTCCTTGGCTCTCACTAAATTTCATTATATTTGCCGAACACAAAGGTAAAAGCGTTTTTGGCAACGTGACCATTAAACTAATCTCACACCCTGCATCAAGAATGGCTTTTGCACACGCCAAAGTAAAATACGACGTACCTAGCACAATAAATTTAATTTTTTTTTGCTTCATACAACGATATCGCTTCTATAACACGATCAACATTTTCTAAAGTTTGGTCCGGTCCGCATGGCAAAATAATTCCCTGAGATTCAAACTTATTTGCATTTTTAAATTCTGTAGGATCCTCCATATACATTGCACGATTTAAATTAGGATAAAAGGCTTTTGTTTGAATTTTCTTTTTTGTTAAAAAAGACATTAACCTCTCTCTCTCCTTACAGACTACTTCTATATATAAAGGAATTTCTCCTTTTGAAACCGCAACAGGAATCAATTTTATATTCGAAAAATCTTTCAATCCTGCTTCATAGCGTTGATATATTGCATTAATAGATTTAATTTTTTGATCAACTTTTTTTAATTGCATTTTTCCCAAAGAAGCTTGCAAATCCGTAAACCGAAAATTAAATCCAAAACGATCAAAGGAACAATTCAACAAATCATTAACGCCGTGCGTTCTAATTTTCAAAAGTGCTTTATATATTTCTTCATTTTTTGTAGCAAGAAAACCACCCTGCCCCGTAGAAATTAATTTAGCCATCGACAAAGAAAAACAACTGATTAATGCACCAACACCACTGTATGCATTACCATCCCGACTTAAAAATGCTTGCGCTGCATCTTCTATAACAAAAATATTATATTTTTTTGCTACTTTATTAATTTCATCTATATTTACTGCGCGACCTGAAAGAGAAGCAGGAATAATGGCTTTTGTTTTAGAGGTGATCTTGTTTTCTAATTGCGTAATATCTAAAATTGGGATAGTTTCACAAACATCAACTAATTTAACCTTTGCACCTACCATCATAACTGCATGCGCAGCCGCTATCCAAGTACGATTAGGAACTATAACTTCATCACCCACTCCAACACCCATTGCAATCAATGCCATTAAGAGCGCCATCGAACCACTAGTAGTCGCAACAACATAAGGGACTGATAATTTTTCAGAAATCGCTTGCTCAAACTCAAACGTCAAGGGACCGAGACTTAAGCGCTCAGATCGAATCGCGTCAGCAACAGCCATCGCATCAGATTCAGTATATTGAACACGCCACCAAGAAATAGAATTAGATAGTGGCTTCATGGAATTCATGCACAATCAATTCAGGGAAGGGAACAATAAATTTACCACCTTGCTCTAAATATTTTTTGTTTTTTTCAATAATCACCTCCCAATATTGCCAAGCTAAAATAATGACATAGTCTGGTTTTTTTTGATAAAGCATACTCGATGGAAGAATAGGGATATGATATCCAGGACTATGACGTCCTTGCTTGATTGGATTGTCGTCAACAATAAATTCTAAGTAAGGCCCCAATTCAAATTGATACATAAACGTGGTCACCGTGGGCGAAGCACCATATCCCACCAAGGTTTTATCTTTCTCTTTTAATTTATCAAGCTGTTTTTTCAATGCTTTTTCAATACGATTTAGATCATCAGAAAAATCTTTAAATATTTTAATTTTATTTAATCCAATGTTTTTTTCATCGTCGATAAGCTTAGAAACAATAGGTGATACAACCCTAGAAGATGTTTTTTTCTTAGCAAAACCTCGCAGCGAACCACCCTTGCTCGAGATTCTCTGAACATCAAACAATTGCATTTCATGTGAATTAAAAAAATTCTCTAAAGACAAAACACTATAATACGATAAATGCTCGTGAAAAACGGTATCAAACAATTTTTTCTGGATGATATCTAATAAATAAGAAACTTCAAATACAAATATGCCTTCCGGTGATAACAGATGATAAATCCCTCTTAAAACATCGATCATATCATCTGCATGAGCAAAAACATTATTCGCCACAATAATTTCCGTTTCTCCATTTTTTTCTTTTATTTGTTTAGAAACTTCTTGAGAAAAAAACGTAGGCCATGTTTCTACACCTTCTTTTGTAGCTTCAGCCGCAATAGTATTCGCAGGGTCAACACCTAACACATGCATTTTTTTTTCTTTCAAAAACTTCAAAAAAGTCCCATCGTTACTCCCTATCTCTACCGCCAAACGTCCTTCTGGCTGAATTAGGTTGATAACTTCATTTGCATAGTTTTTAAAATGCTGAACAAGCTCATAAGACGTTGAAGTTCGATAAATATAATCTCCAAATAAAATTTTTGGATTTACCACAGTCAGCAATTGCACGTGAGCACACGTTTGACAAAGATAAAGATTCAGTGAATAACTTGGTTGTGGTATTAACAAATTTTCTTTTGTAATAAAAGCATCTCCGACGGGAGAATCTTTGATTGGCACAGCCAAAACCAAATCATTTCCCAGGCATAAACGACACGTTTTTCGAATATATGAATTCACACCATCTCTCCCATCATAAAAGGAACCAGTCTTCGAAGAGAACGAAACTCCCCTTTTTTATCCAAAAAAACAGAGTGTTTGTTCATTACTTTTTTTTCCGCAGCAGAGGATAAACCCATAAAACAAATATCAATTTTAGCCTCGTACAGTTTTTGAGAATGAACAATAGGTAGCAAAGAACCTGGCATATACAAATCACTTTTATGAGGATCATCATCTACCACAAAAGAAATATAATTTTTTATTTTAAACAAATTAATGAACATACAAGAAATATGCCCTGCTCCAAATATTGCAAGTTTTTTATTTTGATTGAAAAGCCCTTGAAAATAAATGTGTATCTTTTTATAAATAACATCAAAATTTTTTGAGAACATCAACCCAAAAAAATCTTCTTCATTCGAGGATACCCAAGTTTTTTTAAAATCATTATCACTTTTATTATTCTTCACAACAGCTATCATTACATTTTCATCAGTGTAGGGATAATAAAAGCGTTGGAACAAGGTAAAAAAAGTATTTTGAAATAACTTAGAAAATGAAGTAGAAGTAAAATATAAAATATGCTCTTCCCAAATCATCGTATAATCATATTCTTTAAGATTCTTAGTACAATCAGGCACTTCAAAAACAACATAGCCTTGTGGTTTTACGAGAACAGACATTGCGTTTAAAAATTTTTGTGTGTCAAAAGCGTGCTCTAGCACATGTCGCCCAATAATGACGTCCGGTCTTTGATTTTTATCAATTAATTTTTTTATTGTTGATTCATCGTTAAGTTTAGGCAACACAGTTTCCGAACCTGCGTTAGGTAATGTGATATTTAAATCCCTGGGGGAGACACGCCATGTCGTCTTTATTCCTCTTCGACGTAGCCTCTCAAGCGTACTATCATCTTTATATGTTATTCCACAAAATACACTGTCTTGTGTAAGGCCTGGTAATTTCAACAGTTGGTCTGATAGCTCATCAAGATGTTCTTCAGGTTCGCTGTAGGTGATCCATTCGTATTTTGGAATAATTTCATTTTCATCCGGCGTGCGCAGCAGTTGAATTAAGCCACAAGTCTTACATTGTCCAAGCAACACATGAAATTGATAAGCATACTCTTCAAGCGACGAAGGGTATGCATTACATAATGCCTGCATACCACCGTCCACCAACACATCGCTTTCCGAAGAAGCACATGCCTGACATACTGTCATATCACTAAGCTATCCACTTGCTGTTCTAAATTCAACATAAAGTCGTTTGTTAGTTTTTTATCTTCTTGCGCAGGCGACCACATTGCATATACCGTTTCATCTTTACAAAATGGACCACTGGTCGCTTCATGTAGCACAACATAGTCTGTTCTTAATATTAAAGTATGAAAATAAGGGCCGGAGAGTCGATAATAAAAAGATTTTCCAGAATGATAATCACCCATGTGTATGACCTCTAAAATCTCTCCATTATCTTTAAAAATAACAACATCCAACATACCCTTGATAATGTGAAACGATTCGTTTTTCTTTAAATGTTTATGCGGTCTGATATAACCTTCTTTTTTTAACGCGATGATCATCTCATGTAAGACTTCTTGATCATCTATATGCGCGCACAATCTAACACGCTGCAATGTAGGATTAGTAGCAAGCACTTCTAAATAATCAATAAATTGACTATTTATTTTTACAATGGGGTTTTCTTGGTAATATACTTCTTTAGAAATTTGTTTTAATTTCATTTTTTAAGAAGTCAAAGCTTCGCAACATCGATCATCACTCGGCCCAGTGCTTTTCCATTTTGAAGTAAGGATATCGCCTCATTGATTTGCGACAATGGCATATGATGTGAAACAAAATCTTTTGATTGTATTTTTCCTATTTTAAGTAATTTCAAATACCTGGGAATATCTTCATCCGGCATCGCATTACCACCAAAAGAACCTTTTAATGTTTTATTAAAATGTAAAGGCAAAGAATAAATTGAAATAGTATGATTTAGTTTAGGCACACCCACCAAAATCGTTTTACCTGCATGATGTGTTAATGCATAAGCTTGTTCAATGACACGCGTGTTACCCGTTGTGTCAATGACAACATCTGCCCCCCCTTCACCAACATAACTTTTTACAACAGAAGAAATATCGTTTTCTTTCGCTGCATTAATAACTTGGGTTAATCCAAACTTTCTTGCAAATTCTAATTTATCATCAAAAAGATCAATGCCTATGATAGGATGAGCTGAAACTAAAGTAGCAGCTTGTGCAATGTTCAAACCTAACCCACCCATACCAAATATAACAACTGATTGTCCTACTTTAATTTGAGCATCATTATTCACAACACCCACACCCGTTAAAATAGCACATCCCATTAAAGCCGCCGACTCAAAATCTACTTCTTTAGGAATCGATGTTACCCGATTTTCAGACACCACCGCATATTCATTGAACGTTGTGACATAACCTGCGTTAACAGTTTGATCTCCCCATTTATACTTCGGCGTCGGTGCATCAACACCATGTCCTTTACGCCAATGCATGACGACATGATCGCTTGCTTTAACTTTTTTGACACCAGGCCCCACGTCAACAACAATCCCACCCCCCTCATGTCCCAACAAATGGGGAAGGTATTTATCAGGCCCTTTTACACCTTCAATTTCACCTATTTGAGAACCACAAATACCACTACAAATAACCTTCACTAAGACTTGGCCATATTCTAAATGAGATGCTAACTCAATCTCTTCTATCACCAGAGGTTTATTCAGTTCAACTAAAATAGCCGCTCGAAATTTCATATCATTTTTACTCGAAATATATATATTCGTAATCACCTTTATACTGTGTTTTGTCAAACCACCATTGCCATTCTTGCGGCGTACAAAAGGCTTCACATGTTAATTGCCAATATAAAAGATTCGCTTTCTCTTCTTCATTTCGGTAAGACTCAACACAGATATATTTATTTTTCTTTCCTACTCGCTCAATTTCACAAAGCGCTTTTTCTAAATCATAAGAATACAAATTGTGTAAAGTCGTAATAGACAATACAAGATCAAAGGTTTTATCAGGATAAGGTAATTGATTCGCGTTCCCTACTTTAACATAAGGTTTTACTTCTTCTTTCGCATATTCAATAGCGTAGTTTGAAATATCAATACCCGATACTTTAATCCCTGGCATCACTTGCGTAAATTCATAAAGTAAAAATCCTTTACCACAACCCACATCTAAAATACTATCGCCTGGTTTTAACTGATACGTCTCCACTATCTTCTCTGCCACTGCTCGCCAACGACCCTCATAACGATAACCTCCATAACCTACTTTTCGATCACCATCCCAGTAATCAAAATCAAACTTTTTCGCTATAGTTGCCGCTTGGGCTTTGGGAAATTCATTAACACGCTTTAAATAATCTCGCTGCGTTTTTTTATGTACTAAAGAAACAAACTCTCTCTTCATATTGATTAACCCATGAATTCAACTTCAGTGAAACTGCCTAAGATCTTTTTTGCTTTTTGCAATTGAAGAGCTTGATTAACTTCAGTTACTTTTCCTACAAATTCTTTTTTTCTTCTCTCAGAAGAAGCAAAGTAATTTAAAATAATACAACACCACTTGATACGGTACAATAAAAACAATTTTTTTATTCTCAAAACTAAATTTCCAGAAACATCAAACATCTCTGCTATCGATTGACTGAAAAAATCAAAATATTTAAGAGGAACCGGGACTTCAACTTGATTAAAGTAATCACACACCAGTTTAGCCGGATCATCTAAGCCTGCATATTCAAAATCAACAAATTTTACGTCACCATTTTCTAAATACAATGCGTTATGGAATCCAAAATCAGAAGGAGAAACTATTTTTTCTTCTCGCAATAAAAAATTCGAGGAAAAATCAGCTGAGGATTCAATCTTCTTTTTCTCTTGTTCCCACAAAGGAATAAGCTGTCGATCTATTATTTCTTTTGCCTCATGTTCGACATCATTATGTGCTTCTATCGCTTTTAACGCTGTCATTCTATTATCTAACACTCGAATATGATCTTTTAAAGTAAAGCAAGCCTCCGCCGCAAGTTGCATATTCTGCGCTTCACACAAGAATTGTTTTCTATTGATCTCTTCAATGAATTGTAATGTATGCTTAATTTCAGACTCTGTTATCTTGAAAGAACTGTCAAAACGAGAACCCTCAATATGTTCATATACGGCAAGTCCATGTTCGCTGTCACATGCAACAGGTTTTGCAACATATCGACTCTTGCAAATCAGAGCAGCGTAAGTTAAAAAATAAAATTCAGCTGATAATTTTTTATTTCCATCCTGATGGTTCTGATTGTAATACTTCAAAAAATATTTTTTTTCTCGAGATGTGACACAAAACGCAAGATTATTTCGCCCCCCCAAAATGGGCTGAATAACCCAATCTTCCTCTGAAGAAAAAGGTAATAAGGTAAGCAACCGCGATTTAAGATCTTCTTGCGAAAAACCCATGTTCTTTAAAAAAATAATTATTAATCGCACACCAGTCTTCTATTCGTAATACCGATTTCGAAAGAGAATGATCTGCCTTTTTTGAAAACAATATTCGTGTTGTGTTTTCTGGGAAAGCAGGCTCAGATAAAAACTCAGAAAGATCATCTATAAAATGTGTACATTTCATCAAAGCAATTTGATCACACTTCAATATCTTGCTCTCAACAAAAAACACATCTTTAGGGTTAAGATTGACACTTGGGTTTGAAAAAAAATTATTTTTCTCAAGCCATCCCATGGCTGCCTGATGCAAGTCATAAGCTGGTCCTGCATAAGGGTGGCGTGTTTTATGGCTGATAATATAGATGGGGATCGCTCTTTCACGTGTACGCTTAAAAAAATCAATGACACCGGGGAAAATTTCAGCCTCAAAAATTCGTTCACCATAAACATATCCTTGTAATTCTGTCCAAGCGGTTTCTTTTCCTATCGCGCGAAAATGATTTCTTATTTTTTCTTTGTCTTTTGGGAAATCTGAATCAATAAAGTTTTTTTCTAGCGCAATTTTATGGAAAAGCTCATCGTAACAAACAATTGTATTATCAAAGTCAACACCGATGATCGTTTTCATTTCTCAAACAGTAACAACAATCTTTTAGTAATTTCTTGAGAAGTTAAATTAAAATAAGAACGCGCATACGATTGATCACCCACTCTTGTCATAAACTTATCTTGCGTGCCAAATCTAATGAGTCTCGTTTTTTCTATTCCTTGGTCAACATACCACTCTGCAATACTTCCTCCTAAACCACCCACGAGACTGTGTTCTTCTATCGTTGAAACAATGGCGTATTTATTAAAAATCTTTTCCAAAAATTCCGTATTTAATGGTTTAATAGTATGGAAACTCTCAACACACGCTGTAATGTTTTTTTCTGCATGAAGCTGTGAAGCCACCTCCAAAGCAACAGACATCATATTACCTGTGCTCAATATACAAACATCATTTCCTTGCCTAACCGTGATCGGCTCTCCTATTTTAAATTCAGGCATTTTTTCATGAATTTTAGGCTCTCCTTTCTTTCCTAATCGAATGTAAACAGGTGTATCACTCTTTACTGCCGCATTGATAGCCGCATGTACTTCAAATACATCACATGGGCACAGGATTGTAATATTAGGTAATAAACGTAAAAAACCAATATCATCACAAGAATGATGTGTAGGACCCAAACTTGCATACGAAAGACCTGCCCCCGTTCCCACAATCGTCACGGGCACATTGTGATAACAAATATCATCTCTAATTTGCTCCAAACAACGTAAGGTTACAAAGGGGGTAATCGAATACGTCACAGAATGAAATCCCATCATGGCTAACCCGGCCGCAACACCCGTCATGTTTGCTTCTGCTACACCACAATTATAAAAACGATTTTTTGCAATCATTTTGAATTTATCAAACAAGCGATTACCAATATCTCCTGAAAGTAAAATAATTTTTTCATTGTCCGTCGCAAGCCTTGTTATAGCTTCGCTAAACGCATTTCTCATGATTTTCTTCTACGATATTTAATTCTTTATAAGAAGCACGCACTTCATCTTGTGTTGGAATACGGTAATGCCAGTCATTATTATCTTCCATGAAAGATACTCCTTTCCCTTTTATCGTATTAGCGATAATCATAGTCGGCTTACCTTCTGCGGTACAATGAGAAAGCAGAGAAACCAATAAAGGGATATCATGTCCATCAACTATCATCGTATCCCAACCAAAAGAATCCCATTTATCACGCAAGGGGCTTAACATCATCACTTCTTCGCTTCTTCCCGTCGCCTGCCATTTATTAAAATCAATGATGCCAATCAAATTATCGAGCTTTTGTGCTGCAGCAAATAAAGCTGCTTCCCAAACAGAACCTTCATTACATTCACCATCACTCATCAATACATAGACACGATTTTCAAGATTTTTTATTTTTAAACCCAATGCAAATCCAACCCCTATCGGTAAACCATGTCCTAACGACCCTGTTGCAGCTTCAATTCCTGGAATACCATGCGCCAAAGGATGCTCTCCAAACAAACTTCCATCTTCTCCATACTTTTCAAGCCAACTTTCAGGAAAAAAAGATTTCATCGCAAGCACTTGAAAAAGTGCAGGCGCACCATGTCCTTTACTTAAAATAAAACGATCTCGCTTCATGTCATTTGGACAAGCAGGGGAAATGTGCAAAACAGACCAATACAACGCGACAAGAATATCAAGGCAAGAAAGACAGGATCCCAAATGAGGTGTGCCCGAAATCATGGAGTTTTTTATTACCCTCCCACGCAAAACACAAGCAATTTTTTTTAAATGAGGAAGATTTAACACACAAAATCTTCTTGCTGTGAATAAGATTCAGAATCCGTTAAAAAATAAAATCTATTTTTTGTTTCATCATATCCAATGCTCGATTTTAATAAACTCAAATGTGTTCTGCCGATTGAATCAACCCCATTTAAACGTTGAAAAAGCACTTCCTTATCTTCCTCGACAGCTTTATTCAAAAAATAAGTTGCCTCATCAAGTTTATTTTTTTTTAATTGAATTAATGAAAGAAAAAAATAGTAAGTAATTTTTTGATCTGTTGTTTTGTTCAGACCTAAACCCAACATCCATTTCTCTAAATACAACGATGCTTTTTTAATATAAAAATCCTCACACGTCACATAGCTTGTTAAGCCCAAATGCCAACGCACATTTAATAAATAATTACTGAGTGTCTCATATTGTTTTATATCAAGTTCTCTTTTGTATTGCTCCAACATCACAACACTATCTTCAAAATAGACATCTCGAACACCCATATCTAGCAAACATTTCATGATACTACTGGCTATTAGCCCATGACCTAATAGGCTTGGGTGTTGTAAGTCAGAAAATAAATCTTCATGATTTGTTTTCCCATTTTCCATTGCTTTATGAAATAAATCTATCATATCAATGAAAGTCACTTCTGCGTTTTTTTCTGCAATCTCTTTTGAGATTTGCCGAAACACATCAGGGTACCTGCTTCTATAACCGCAATAATTAATTGCCCTTCTGAAATAAGACTTACTCTCATTTTTTTCCAATTTTTGATACACTCTAGCAAGTTGATAATTTAGAATAGCTACTGTTGCATCTATTTCTTTCGCCCTCAAGAAAAAAACGAGGGCTTCTTCAACAAATTCTTGATGTAACAACCATAGTCCTTTTTGATAAAGTTCCTTAAAAAGAGACCTGCTTTTATGCGTCACTGTTTCTTGAAAAAAAGAAAAGAAAGGGGGGTAAGTTTCATCGGTAGGCAAACTACAAATAATAATTTTTATATTATATTTTCTCGCCTTTTCTACTACGTTAGAAATACTCTGCTTGAAATCATTATCTATCTTTTCCCAACCAACTTGTCCTACAATGCTAAAATCTTCTATTTCTTTCTTTATACACGCATAGCTCCCAAAAGGCATATAAGAAGAAAAAATTTGCTTCTGCTCCATGATTTTATTCAAAACTTCTTTACAAAAAATAAATATTTTTTCAAAAATTTTTTTTATTACCGCGATAAGTAAACTACTTCTTTTTTTTACTTTAATTGATAGCCTGGCTTGATTTAGCGCATCCTCAAGCATCCGGGGATAAGGATCATATTGTTCATAGAAGCATATATTATACAACCAGGGTAATGTTTCATTATTTCCAGCAAAAATAATGATCGTGTCATACTTGTGCATTACTTCTTTTGCAATTTCAGCTTGATAACCAGAAAAAGGCACACCACATTCTGCATAATTTTTTATATAAAATTTTTTCCCTGGTTTATTTAAATAATAATTTAAGATGCTACCAAAACCTCGCTCTGAACTATAGCCTGCAGCAGCACTACTACCAAAAATAGCAATTTTATAATATTCAGAAGAGTTTTCTGGATAACCCGTTTCTAAATGCTTATGGTTATAATAAAATTTTTGAAATCTTGTTAATAGTGACATTTATTCCCGACGAGTATATCAACTACCAAAGAGGGTAGTTTGTTGGATCTTTATTACCATCACCTTCGTTACTTCTAAAGACAATACTTTTTTTTTTGAAAGATTTTCTTTTAATCTTTGTGAATATATTCAAAAGGCAACGCCTTAATTGAGTCAATACCTTTCTTAACCCAGTGAATTGTTTCATACAACCCCTCCTCTAATAAGACTCGTGGTTTCCAATCTAACTCTCTCTGCGCTTTTGTTGCATCCATCAAATATTGATTGTCTTTTCCGGGACGATCAGAAACAACCGTTACAAGGCTTTCATAAGGAATTTGTAATAGGCTTGTTATCTTTCGAATAAGATCCGTTATTGAAATAAAGTGATCATCGGAAAAATGATAGGTTTCGCCTAGTTTGCCCCGCTGTATAACAGCATCTACACCCCTTGTAAAATCCGTACTGTAAATAAAAGCGCGAATTGAAGCTCCTCCACCATGCAACGGTAATTCCTTATTTAAAAAACCATAAATAATCGCTCTTGGAATAATGCGGTAAAGTGCTTGGTAAGGCCCATAAAAATTTGCAAATCGTGTTATCACAACAGGAAATTGATACTGTCGATAAAAAGCTAGTACACTCATATCCATCGCTGCTTGCGAAACTGCATAAGGGGTGCTGGGATTAAAGCGAGCCGTTTCCGTTATTTTTTCGGGTGTGTGGCCATAAACCTCGGGCGTGGAAATCCGAATATAACGTTCCAGAAAATCACATTGTCTTAAATATTGATGTAATCTGACTTTCGCAACAATATTCGTTGTATACCACGCTTCCGGCGACAACCAACTTTCAGCAACCATGCTTTGGCTCGCGAAATCAATAATGTATTTCGGCTTGTGTTTATTGATAACATCAAAAATTTTTTGCGCATGGCGATTGAGATCAAGTTGATAAAAATAAAAATTTTTATAATTTGGATTGCTATGGTAAGGACACAAAACAGGATGGGGTTGTGACGATCGACTAATGCCTATGACACACTCACCTCGCAAAAGGAGTTGGTTCACATAAGTTGCACCTGAAAAAGAATTACTGCCTAAAATAAAATAGCTCATGCTTCTTCTTGTAAAAGTTTTTTCATCGTACGAATATTATAAAATCCATCTTGATCTTGCAGTCTTTG
>C687J35021_10001382_pt1 | contig 18300 bp, 13 predicted proteins | sample RifCSPhighO2_12_FD_35021 | JGI IMG/M metagenome (IMG submission 35021)
GACGCTGCGGGCCGTACGGGCCATCGAATCAGCCACGGTGCTGCTGGTGGACGACCTTGTGAGCGATGCCATCGTGGCGCTGGCCCCGCGCAGCGCACGCGTGGTGCGCGTAGGCAAGCGCGGCGGCTGCCAGAGCACGCCGCAAGCCTTCATCGAAAAGCTCATGCTCATGGCAGTGCAAGAGGGTGAGACCGTGGTACGCCTCAAGGGGGGCGACCCGTTCATCTTCGGGCGCGGCGGCGAGGAGGCCGAGCACCTGCACGCCGCCGGCATCGAGGTGCGCGTCATCAACGGCATCACGGCCGGCCTGGCCGGCCCCACCGCGCTGGGCATACCGCTCACGCACCGCGACCATGCGCACGGCGTGCTGTTCATCACCGGCCACGCCAAGCCGGGCGACCCCGGCCCCGACTGGCGGCAACTGGCCACCACCGCCCATAGCGCCCGGCTCACCCTGGTGATCTATATGGGCATGGGCAGCGCGGCACGCATCCAGCAGGCGCTGTGCACCGGCCTGCCCGCAAGCACCCCGGTGGCCATCATTGAGCACGCCAGTCAGCCCCGGCAGCGCCAGGCCGTCACCACGCTGGACCAGCTGGCCGACACCATCCTGTGCGAAGGGCTGGGCAGCCCGTCCATCATCGTGGTGGGCGACGTGGTACGCGGGGCCCTGGCCCTGGCCAATGCCCACGGACAAGCCGCACTGCACCACACCGTTTGAGCGGCAGGGGACGCCCCCGGAACTGGCCTGGGTATTGCTTGGATACGAATGCACACCAAGCAAGGAACACCATGGCAGCCCACCCTCTCCCTTCCCACTCCGGCATTCCTGGCCTGGCCTCCCGCCTCACGAAGACACCTGCGTCCACCACGCACAAGTCCGGTACCCGTCAGGGCGAAGAGATGTCCATCGTCAATATTGCGGCACGCCAGCGCATGCTCTCGCAGCGCATGGTGCTGCAGACCGTGCTGGCTACGCGCGGCAGTGCCTTGCACCTGCAGGCGGCACGCGCATCGCTGGCCCTTTTCAATGCCAGCCAGGCCCGGTTGCTGGACACGCCCCGCCATCTCGACGAAACGGGTGCCCGCCTCATCCGCCGTGCCTACGAAGCGCCCACCGGCGTAGGTGCCACCATTGATGCATTTGCCCGGCAGGTGGGTGCAACGCTCGACCTGGCCGAGCGCCAGAGCCCGCGCACCGAAGCGGCGCTGGCCCTGCTGGTGGACGGCACCGACGCGGTGCTCGACGCCCTGAACCTCGCCACAACAGCCTTCGACCAGCTGGCCCGGACGCAATCTGACGCGATGATGAAGGAGCTGGCGGGCATCGTCGCCTCCATTCAGACCGTGGCCCGCGAAGCCAAGGTGGTGAGCTTCAACGCCCAGGTGATGGCGGCCCGCGCCGGCGCGCACGGGCGCGAGTTCGCCGTGGTGGCCAACGTGCTCTCGGGCATCACCAACGAGATCGACGGCCTCTCGCTGCAGGCGGTGGCGCTGGCAGGACGCCATCGCTGAAAAAGCGCTCCAGCCTGCACCTACACTGCGGGCCATGCAAGAGTTTGACGTAGTGATCATCGGGGCCGGCGCCGCCGGCCTTTTTTGCGCCGGGCAGGCGGGTCAGCGCGGCCTCAAAGTGCTGCTCCTCGACCATGCCGAAGCGGTGGCCGAAAAAATTCGCATCTCGGGTGGCGGGCGCTGCAACTTCACCAACCGAGACATTGACCCGCAGGCGCCGCACAAGCACTTCCTGGGACAGAACCCGCAGTTCTGCCGTTCGGCGCTCTCGCGCTACACACCGGCAGACTTCATCGCGCTGGTGCAAAAGCACGGCATCCCCTTCCACGAAAAGCACAAGGGCCAGCTGTTCTGCGACCGCTCGGCCGAGGATCTCATCGCCATGCTGCTGGCCGAATGTGCTGCGGGCGGCGTGGCTCACTGGCAACCCTGCAGTGTCAAAAATATAGTGTTTTCGGCCTCTGATGCTTATGAAATAAGCGCTGGAAGCTATCAAATTGATACTGATCGCGGGCCTGTGCGGGCGCGCAGCTTGGTGGTGGCCACGGGCGGGCTGTCCATCCCAAAGATCGGCGCCACGGATTTGGGCTACCGGATCGCACAGCAGTTCGGCATCCCGCTGGTTGAACGCCGCCCGGGCCTGGTGCCGCTCACCTTCGACGGCGACGCCTGGGCGCCCTGGGCACAGCTGTCAGGTCTGGCACTGCCCGTACAGATCAGCACGGGCAGCAAAAAAAGTCGCATGGTTTTCGACGAAGACCTGCTTTTCACCCACCGGGGCCTGTCGGGCCCGGCGGTGCTGCAGATATCGAGCTACTGGCAGGAGGGCACACCGCTGTCCATCGACCTCGCTCCCGGCGTTGATCTGCCTGCCGCATTCACGCAGGCCAAGGCACGCTCGCGCAAGCTGATCGCCAACGAACTGGCCCAGCTTGTGCCGAGCCGTCTGGCCGATACCTGGGCCGCGCGCAATGCCGACTGGCAGCGCCCCGTGAACGAGGCCTCTGACAAGGCCCTGGGCCGGCTGGCCGAGCAAATGACCCACTGGGAACTGACGCCCACCGGCACCGATGGTTATAAAAAAGCCGAAGTCACACTCGGTGGTATCGACACCCGCGCACTCTCGCAACAAAGCATGGAGTGCAAGGCCCAGCCGGGGCTGTATTTCATCGGCGAGGTGGTGGACGTGACCGGCTGGCTGGGCGGCTACAACTTCCAGTGGGCCTGGGCCAGCGCACATGCGTGCGCGCAGGGACTGCCGACTTGATGTTTGGCGGACAAAGGCTATAATCTTCGGCTTTGCTGGCATTACCCCGTCGGCCAAATACTAGTTACAGACGGGGAAAACCGTCACGCATGGTCTTGAGGCCCGATCTCCCCAAGACCCTCTGCTGGCAAAATCTTTGGAAACCATTAGCTAATGACCACCATCCGTGTAAAAGAGAACGAACCCTTTGACGTTGCCCTGCGCCGTTTCAAGCGCACCATCGAAAAGCTGGGCCTGCTGACCGACCTGCGTGCCCGCGAGTTCTACGAAAAGCCCACCGCCGAGCGCAAGCGCAAGAAGGCCGCCGCCGTCAAGCGCCACTACAAGCGCGTGCGCAGCATGCAGCTGCCTAAGAAGCTGTACTAATCACAGCTCCGGCCCCGTCCCCGGACAGCCGCCCAACCCGCGCTAGGGACGCCAAGCGCGGGTTTTGTTTTTTCGGGTCTGCAAAAAAGCCCCTCTGGCGTCGTTGCAGCGCCTTGCCGTAGCAAGACTGCCGTCTGCGGCGCTACGCCTAGCCAGAGGGGCTTTGTGCAAGCCCTTTGTCTCTGCCTGACCAAGAAAAGGAAGCCTCATGAGCCTCAAGGACCAGATCACCGAAGACATGAAGACTGCCATGCGCGCCAAGGACAGCGAACGCCTGGGCACCATCCGCCTGCTGCAGGCCGCGATGAAGCAGAAGGAAGTGGACGAACGCATCACGCTCGACGACGTGGCCATCGTCGCCATCGTGGACAAGCTCATCAAGCAGCGCAAGGACAGCATCACCGCCTTCGAAGGCGCAGGCCGCCAGGACCTGGCCGACAAGGAAAAAGCCGAGATGGCCGTACTGCAGGCCTACCTGCCCGAGCGCATGTCCGAAAGCGAAGTGACTGCCGCCGTGCAGACCATCGTGGCCGAACTCGGTGCCAAGGGCCCGGGCGACATGGGCAAAGTGATGGGCGCGGTCAAGACACGCCTGGCTGGCAAGGCCGACATGGGCCAGGTGTCTGCCGCCGTCAAGGCCGCACTGGCGGGCTGACCCCCAGGGGGCTGCACTCCCGGAACGGCACGGCGTACTTGTGTATGCTCTGCCTGACCCGTGCAGCCCCTCCTCCCGACGTATCATGGTCAATGCACCTGCACCCTTGACATGACCCCCACCGCGCCACCATCCAAACTGAGCCAGTTGTTCTACGTCAGCCGCTCACTCGCCAGCCCCCTGGACGTGGAGCAGATCCTGATCAGCGCACGCCGACAGAACCTGCGGCGCGATGTCACGGGCATCATGCTGTTTTCCGGTGGTCACTTCGCCCAGTTGCTCGAAAGCCCGCCTGTTGCGCTGCACGAAACCATGGCGGCCATTGATGCAGATACTCGCCACGAAAGAGTCACGCGGCTGATCGAAGAAAACATTGCGCTGCGACGCTTCAAGGACTGGAGCATGGCCTTTTTCGAGGCGCCGGGCGCGGACGACCTTATCCAGCAGATTCTGGCCGGCCCACCAATTCCCCCCGAGCGCGCCCAGCGCATCATGGAAGGCATGCTGGCACCCTACCGGCAGCATGCCTCCTGAGGTCGCTACACCCGCACCAGCGGAGCCCGGAATTCGTATCCCACCTTGGACACGCTGTGCACCGGCACCAGGGGCTGCCCCGCCTGCTCGATGCGCTTGCGCAGACGGTACAAGGTGACGTGCAACGCGTTATCCATATCACTGGCGCCGTCCCCCCAAAGACTCTCGATCAATGCGCGGCGCGCCACCCGGCCACCTTCGGTTCGGGCAAAACAGCGCATGACGGCCAGATCGCTGTCCCCCAGCGATATCCGCGTCCCGTCAGGGGCCTGCAGGATTGCCTGGTCTTCCAGCAACTTCCAGGGCGCCTGCGTAGCTGCCCGCGCATCAGGCCCTGAACGCCGCTGAACAGCAAGAAAGGCGGCTATCAAGTGGTCCGCAGGCGCATCCTGGGGCAACACCATATCGGCCCCAGCCTCCAGCGCAGCCACGAATCCGTCTCCCGCCTGATTGTTGAGAGCCAGGATTCCCGCGTTGCTGCGCCGGCGGATCAGACGGATCAGGTCCAGACCTGACACACCTTGCTGCACCAGACACACCACATACAGAGGGAAATCAAAAGCCTGGGGGGACAGCAGGAAATCATCGCTGTCCTCAAACCACGTCATATTGGTGGACTGAGGCCAAGGCCGCATCGGTGCACGACCAACCCATGCAAACAAAGCATGGATTTTGCTCATTGATGTTTCCAGGAAAGGGTTCACCGGTAGACCCGAAGTGCGATGACTGATGAATGGACTGACAGTGCTGCACAACACCGCACGAACGCGACGGTGGCAGCTGACGTGAGGAGATTCTATCCACGATTTCTGCGCGCTTTGTAATTTTTTACAAATTAATAGTAAGATATTACGAAACACCCCCTCAATTTACCCGCTCTCCCAAAGACCCCGATGAGAAACAACCAGCCCGTCACCCAGCACGAGTACCAGTTCCCCGGGTCAGAAACCCTGCTGTCCACCACCGACACCACCAGCCACGTTACCTATGCCAACGCGGCCTTCATCCGCACCAGCGGGTTTGATCTGGATGAGCTGATGGGCCAGCCACACAACCAGGTACGCCACCCCGACATGCCGCCGGAGGCGTTCGCCGACATGTGGCGCAGCCTGAAGGAAGGCCAGTCGTGGACAGCCCTGGTGAAAAACCGCCGCAAGAATGGTGACCACTACTGGGTTCGCGCCAACGCCGCGCCCATGCGTCGCAACGGCCAGCATGTGGGATATCTCTCGGTGCGCACCAAGCCATCGCGCACCGAAATCGAAGCCACCGAGGCGCTCTATCGCCGTTTCAAGGAAGGCAGCGCGGGTGGCCTGGCTTTTCACCGGGGCCTGATCGTGCGCACCGGTCTGATGCGCTGGACCAGTGCACTGCAATTGCTGCCAGCCGCATGGCGTGTACGCCTGCCGCTGCTGGCGCTTGGTTCCGTACTCGGAACCGCCTTGGTCCTTTCTGGACTCGGCGGCACGGCGCTGGTCGGCATGGCCCTGACTCTTGTCATCAGTCTCTTGCTATGCGATCTGTTCATCGAAGCCCAGGTTACCGCCCCCCTGAAGAAAATCCTGGGCTCGGCGCAGCAAGTGGCCAGCGGCGAAGCCAGTGACGATCTGCGATTGGATCGATGCGATGAAATCGGTTTGATTGCCCGCGCCATCAACCAGTCCGGCCTCAACCTGCAATCGCTGGTGGCCGACGTGCATGAACAGGTTTCGGGAGTCCAGGTGGCCAGCCGGGAGATTGCCGTGGCCAACAACGACCTGTCGAGCCGAACCGAACAGACGGCATCAAGCCTGCAGCAGACAGCCGCAGCCATGGAACAGCAGACCGCCACCGTACGTCAGAATTCAGACTCGGCCGAGCAGGCCAGCCAGCTGGCCCAGAGCGCAACCCTCGTCGCCGCCAAGGGAGGGGAGGAGGTTTCCAACGTGGTCTCCACCATGGCGCTGATCTCCAGTTCCAGCCGCAAAATCGCCGACATCATCAGCGTGATCGACGGCATCGCCTTCCAGACCAATATCTTGGCGCTCAATGCCGCTGTCGAAGCCGCACGGGCGGGTGAGCAGGGCCGGGGCTTTGCTGTGGTGGCCAGCGAAGTACGCAGCCTGGCGGGCCGCTCGGCAGCAGCCGCCAAGGAAATCAAGGCGCTGATCGACGATTCGGTGGAAAAGGTGGAGAGTGGCTCACGCCTCGTGGCCAACGCAGGACAAACCATCAAGGAAGTCGTGAATCAGGTGCACCGCGTGAACGACCTGATTGCAGAAATCACCGCCGCGTCCAAAGAGCAGAGCATCGGCATCTCTCAGGTAGGCCAGGCCGTGGCCCAGCTCGACGAAATGACCCAGCAAAACGCCGCCATGGTGGAGCAAAGCAGCGCAGCCGCTTCCAGCATGAGTGATCAGTCCCGCAGGTTGCTGGACGCCATCAAGGTCTTTTCGGTGTGAGGTACGTTTCCCACCGCCCATAGCATGCAGCGTGCAGGACTGTGCCGAGGCTGGAGAGCCGCTACGATGTCCCTCCGTCAGCACAAAACCTGCCATGCCCGCACACAACCCCTTCAAGACCGCCCTGGCCGCAGGCCAGCCCCAGATCGGCCTGTGGCTCTCCATGGCTGACCCTTATCTGGCCGAGGTTGCGGCCACTGCGGACTACGACTGGTTGCTGATCGACGGAGAGCATGCCCCGAACGACCTGCACAGCACCCTGGCAGCGCTGCAGGCCCTTGCGCCCTACCCGTCACGCCCCGTGGTGCGCGTAGCACAGGGCGAAACAACCGTGATCAAGCAGGTGCTCGACATCGGCGCAAAAACACTGCTCGTACCCATGGTGGACACGGTCGAGCAGGCTCGCAGCATCGTGGCTGCGATGCGCTATGCACCGCAGGGCATGCGCGGCGTCGGCAGCGCCGTGGCACGTTCTTCGTTGTGGACCCACCGGGCCGACTACATGGCTGTGGCCAACGATGAGGTCTGCCTGCTGGTTCAGGCCGAGACCGTGACTGCCCTGGCGAATCTCGAAGCCATTTGTGCCGTGGATGGAGTGCATGGTGTATTCATCGGCCCGGCCGACTTGGCTGCTTCCATGGGGCACCCCACCCAACCCGGCCACCCAGACGTGCTGGCAGCCATCGAGACAGCCATAGAAACCATCCTGGCCAGCGGCAAAGCAGCCGGCACGCTCACGTCAGACCCGGCACTCGCACAACGCTACCTTGACCTGGGCTGCACCTTCGTGGCGGTGGGGGTCGATGTGCTGGTGTTCGCCCATGCGGCGCGCAAACTGCGCGCGCAGTTTGGAGCAACCCCTTTCACACAAGACCCGGCCCTACCCCGCACTGCCTATTGAGTACCCACGCTGACACGTTGGGCCAGGGATTTTTCCCCTGGCCGTGGGATTCATTGCTTGCGCAGCAAAGCCTTGAGAACATTTTGCAGCCGACGTCCACTGGCTGCATCACTGGCGCTGGCCAGCACACGTGCGGCATCCTGACCCCAGGTTTCAACAGGGGCGGGATCATTGCGACGGGTGAGAAGCTGCAGTTGCAACATACGCCGGTCCGACAGGTGTTCGGCAGGGGTGGGAACCTCGGCTGCGATTTCCAGACGCAACAAGGCCGACTTGGCATCCCCTGAGGGCGCCCCTGCCAAAGCCTGCGTCCAGGCACTGCGCACAGCAGAAGAAACACGGCTTCCCAGCTCCTGCGCAGAAGGCACCAGGGACGCATCGCGCTTTTCCCAGGCAGACAGCAACTGGGTCAGGGCCTCGCCGTGCGCCTGGGCCGCCAGTTTCTTGAGCGCCTGCTGTGCATGTTCCAGTGCCTCGCGCTGGGCCCGGAAGGCCGCATCTCCCAGACGGGGGCCACGGTCTTGTGGCATGGGCCGGCGGTCTTCAAACCGGCCGCTGCCACGCATGTCATCGCGCGGGCCGCGGGCATCGTGGCGCCCGGCATCTCTGCCAGGGCGGGCATCGCGCCGGTCGCCAGGACGACCGGCACGCCCTGCAGCCACCGGTGCATCTTTCTTCATGCCAGGACGATCGTCTCCGCGCACAGCCACCACAGGGCGTGCCGCGGGACGGGGGACGGAGGCTGGCGCTGGTGCAGGGATATCTGCCGCATGCCCTTCAGAGGCTGAATTGGGTTCAGCAGCCTCTGCATCCTGCGCCGGCGCAGACGGTGGCTGATCCGAACCCAGGCTTTCCCGCGCTGCGGCAGCCGCTTGGGCCTGTCCATGCAGTGCAGCCTCCAAGGCCGACATGGCCGCACGAATCTGCTGCGCATCGCCTCCGGCGTTGGCAGCTTCCAGGGCCTTGGCTGCTTCCAGTACGGCACGGTCGTGTGCGCTGGCCTGTGATGCGCCGCGCTCACGCTCTGCGGTCTTGCGATTGAAAGCTTCGTCAATCGGTTTACGGAAGGCATCCCAGAGTTTCTGCTCTTGCCGGCGATCAAGCGGCACCCCATGGGCCTCGGCCTGCCAGCGCTGCTGCAAGGCCTTGATGGCATCGATACGCAGCATTGGTGCGGCGCCCAGGACACCCGCCTCCTCAATCATGGCCTGGCGTCGTGCCAGACTCTCGGCCTGGGCCTTCTCCAAGGGCTGCGCGGCCAGGGCCAACGCCTGCTTCCACAGGGGCTGCAATTCAGCAAACACCTTTTCTCCCACATGGCCGCTCTCACGCCAGCGGTCGCCAAACTGGTGCAAGGCACGGTTGACGGCCTTCCAATCTCCCGAAGCCGCATGCTCTTGTGCCCAGGCCTTGACCTCTTCGATCAGGGCCAGGCGCTGGGCCTTGTGCTCTGCAGTTTCGGTGCGAATTTTGTCCAGCCAAGCTTCCACCACCTTATGCGCGGCGTTACACGCCTCGTCAAATTTTTTCCACAGGCCATGGTTGGGCGTGCCGCCCTGATCGGCCTGTTTCCATTGATCACGCAACTGGCGCAACGTTTCCTGCATCTTGCGGCCGCCCAAGGCCTGCCCGTCGGGGCGCTTGAGCAGGCCTTCGGCCTTGGCCAGCAGGTCTTCGCGCACCTGGTCGGCGCTCCAGCGCTGCCAACCTTCCAGTTCACCCGCAGCCACCAAGGCGGTGTGCACGCGTTGTTCCAGTGCGGCGTCAATGTGTCGCCCGTGGGTCTTGAGCACGGCGCGCAGCGCGGCGGCCGCACCGGCACTGGCCTTGCCATGCCCTTCGGCAGTTTCCTGCTCCAATTTGGCCAGCGCATCGCCTACCACCTGGGCCGCCTTGGCCACCACTTCAGGGTCCGTCTTGGGCCTGGACGGGCGCGCCGGTCGCTCCGCAGCGGCCGCAGCCTCGGCAGGTACGCCACGTGCCACGCGCAATTCGTCCGCCCACACCGGAACCGGCGGCAGTGCGGCCTGGGCGTCTGCGGCGGCCGTCACGGCCAGTGCCACGGCAGACTGGAAGGCATCCCAGACCACGAGCAACTGGGCGCGCGATGCATCGAGAAGCGGCGGGAAACGCGCTTCCACACTGGGCCAGCTGGCATCTCCCGAAAGTGCCTGCGCCTGCTCCTGCCAGTGTTGCACATCGGCCCGCAGCACCTCCTGAGCCGCCTGGGCGTCGCGCCAGGACTTGGTGGACAAAACTTCAATGCGCTGGGCCAGCAACACTGCAGCCTCGCGCTGGACCTGTACCCGGTGCTGCAGATCTTCAATCACCTTGACGCGGTCGGCCAACTGCACCTTGAGCATTGACAACGGCTCACGCGACAGCGGTGCCCCTGCCTTGGCCGCATCACGCTGCCATGCCAGGGCATCGGCAATATTGAGCTTGGGGGCAATCAACAATGCCTGCGCCTTCTCGGCCCATTCGGCGGCAATGGACTCCTGGTTCTTGGCGCGGCGGATTTCATCCAGCCGCTCGCGCACGGCACGTGCGGCGCCCTTGTCACGGCTGCTAAGTTCCTTGAAGACTTCCTGCAACTGCTCATGTGCTGGCTGGGTGGCCAGCCATTCACGAATGCGCGCAGCGCGCTCACCCGACGTTGCAGCCGAGAAGGCACCTCCCGTCAGACCATCCAGTGGATGGGCATCGGGGGCTTTGGCCGGAGCCGGTGTGGTTTCGGGAGCGTCAGACATTTTGTTGCGGGAAAAAATTGGAAACATGGACTCTACGGGAACAGGCCCCAAGACCAGGGCCAGGAAACGAGGAATGGCACACAGCCCACGGGCAAGGCCGCAGCAGGCGAAAACGCTATTTTCACCGGGATTTGGTCTAAATCCCTAACGCAGGTCAACGGGTGTCCAGTGTCAGCTCGGCATGGGGCTGCCAGGAAGCTTCTGACGGCACCACCTTGGCCGCACCGAGAAAGAGCCGATCCGCAGATAACTGGCGCGATGCCAGGTAGTTGCGCACAGCCACTCCACGGGCCAGCGCCAGCTCGCGCATGGATGCCTCAGAGACCGGGATGGCAGACAGCAGCAGAGCCTCCATCTCGCCAGCAGGAATATCCTTGGCAATCCCCATCAGGTTGCGAGGCTTCGTGATATCGGCACGGCGATACACCTCCCTCAGCAAAGCCGGATATTCCTCTGCGGTAATGGTTTTCACCTCTTCTGCTGACTGCCCGGCGCGCAGCGTAGCGCGGCGCTTCTGTACCAGCAGGGACTGCTGCAGCTGGCCACGCTGCCAAGCGTGGCGCTCGGCCTCACGGTTGGCCGTACCGACCACGGTCATCTTGAGGGCCGGTCGGTCAGTCAATGCCTGCGCCACCTTGTCCAGCCCCTGGCGTGCACCGTCATCGAGCACGCTGCTGCCTGCAGCAAAGGGCACCGTACCCAGCTCGTCGCCACCACCCAACGCTCCGGCCAGCAGCGAAAACGGCGCGGTCACAGCTTTGAGGATGAGGTTACCGATGATCTTGAAGATCACCGAACCCAGACGGAACTCCGGATCATTGAGCGATCCGCTAATGGGCAGCTCCACGTCGATCACGCCATTACGATCTGCCAGCAGCGCAACCGCCAGCTTCACCGGCAGGCTTGTCGGCGCCCCCTGTACCGGATCGCCAAAGGTGAGCTGGTTGAGTACGAGCTTGTTGCTGGCCGTAAGCTGTCCATCGGGCTGCACACGGTAGTTCACATCCATGCTAAGTTTGCCGCGCTCCACCCCATGGCCCGCATACTTGATGGTGTAGGGCGAAAGTGGCGGCAATTCCAGATCGCGCATGCGCCCCTGGATCTCCAGCGCCGGAGGCTTGGCCAGCGGGTTGAGCTTGCCCGTGATCTCCAGCGACGCCGTTCCCTCGGCCCGACCACGCAACTCAAGATCAGCCATTCCTGGGGCAGCACCCGCCAATGACGAAACCGAGGAAAAAGCACCAAGCCGCCCGGTGAGCTCGCTCAGGTTGGCCGAATAATTGGGCTGGATGAAGTAGTCGGTGAAGTGGATACGGCCGCCCGTAAGCGAAACCGGACCGAAACGCAGCACCGGGGCCATAGTTGCGTTCATGGCGCCTGCCGCCTCAGCTGCCCCGGGTTCCGACGGAGCCGGAGACTCCGCGACGGGCACCTCAGCGCCCTTGACCATATCCTGCAGGTTGATACGCCCGGTGTCCTGCACGATGATGCGGGCAAAGAAATCGCTCAGCGCCGTTTCACGCACATCCACTGTGACCGGCTTGCCAGGTACCAGGGAGATTTCGAGGCCGCGCAGACCCAGCGATTTCCAGTTCAGGAGTTCCTCCCCCCGTCGCTGGCCACGGGGGACGTCCATGCGGTCTCCCTCCTCTGCCCGGGCTACCGGCACCGTGCGCACGCGTACATCGTCCAGGGCGGCATCGCCCTGCACCCCCAATCGAGGCCCGTCGATTGTGTCGGCGAACTGCACCTGCCCCCTGAAACTGCCATCGGCTCGGCGAATGCCCACACGCAGGGCCTCAGCGACATAGGGTTCGAACGCGTGCAAGGGCAATTGAGTGGCCACCACCTTGCCCTGGACCTGCAAGGGCGCCAGACCAAGCGTACCCTCGTATTCCAGCCGCCCCGGATCAGCCCGACCAGCCCCCATGCGCACCGACAGGCTGATGGCAGAGGGTTTGGCAGTTGTAGCCAGAGGGGAGAAGTCCTGCAGGCGCAGGCGTAACGCCGTGACGGCGAACGCCACCGGCTCACCCTGCGATGCATCGTGAAAGGCAGCTGCACCACCGTCAATCTCGACATTCGCCAGTTGCACCGACCATGGTGCTGCAACTGCCTGTGGCTCTGACCCGCCAGGCTGCGGCTGCGGAACCAGCCAGCGCTCGAACATCCAGCGCCCACTTTCTGCACGGTCCACCCGTACACGCGGCTGCGTCAATGCCAGCCGACCCATATGCACACTTCGCTGTGCCAGATTTACACGGGCATCTTCCACCCGCACACGCTTGAGTTCAGCCAGCGACTGCCGGTTCCGCAGGGCCACGGTGACCGGTGCTGCCCCGGCACAAGCCGAAGGAGGCGCGCAGGAGAGTACGACGTTGTCAAGATCCAGGCTCGCCACCTGTGCAACCAGCGCCGCCCCATTCCAGGCCAGACCCGCATCCATCTCGAGGGCGCCACCCAGCCGAGGCGTAGCCCATTGCGCCAGATAGGGAGCAGCCAACTCCAGTGGCAGGGAACGCACGGAAACCGCCACTTTCCCCTGGCGGTCGGTGCCATCTCCCACGAATGCCAGTTTCGCAGGCGGGTTTCCCGCATCCGGTCCAGCCACCTGCAGGCTGCCGGATAAACGCATGGGGCGGGCGAACGGCATCGACAGAGCCGAGGCATGCAACATCAGGTTGTGCACATCCAGACGAGCCCTGGCGGGTACACCATCATCCTGCCAGGAAACCTGGCCACCACGCACGGCCACACTCTCCACCTCCACTTTCCAGCCGTTGCCCTGCCCTCCGACGGAAGGAGTAGATGCCTTGTCGGATACCGGGCGGGGCGGCTGGACAGAAGGGTCAGAAGTGTCTGGCCCGCCCAGGTTTAGGGCACCTGTGCCATCCCGCCGCAATGTCAGGTGGGGCGCATCCAGCTCCACGGCATCAATCCGCAGTAGACGCTTGAACGGTTGGAGCTCGGCAAGTCGCACCTCCAGGGCATCGAACGCCATCAGCTCATGCTGTGCAGCGTCATTGAGGCGCACATCGCGCGCCCGTACAAAACCGCTGAGTTGCACCACCGTCGTCGGGTTCTGCACAAACGTCAGGCGGAGGTCCGCATCCACCCTACCGGCATCCAGACGCACCGGCAGGGTGACAGGAATATAGCCACGGTAGGGTGATAGATCGAAATCCTTCAGCAGGAAACGCGCCTCCATCTGATGGCTCTCGGTGAAAGGCGCAGCTTCAGCCATGGAGTCAAATGCACTGCCATTGAGTGCAAAGGCCAGCCGGGGCATCACTTTGATCTGACGCTGCGATCCAAGATTGCCAATGAACGGCAGGGTGAACCGGAGGTCGCGCACTTCGTGGGTTCGGCCCACGGATCGGTCAACAAAATCCACCGATCCACCCTGAACGACAATGTTGTAGAGCGCAAAACCAATGGGTGAGGTCTGGGAATCACCGGACTGCGACAGCCGCTCTATGATGTCATCGACATCGGTACGCCCCGGCGCCAACTGAGTGATGCGCAGCGCCGGCGCATCCACCTCCAGGGCATCGATCACTGGTGCCAGGCGCAACAGGGACTGCAGTTCAACATCTATATAGATACGCTGTACCCTTAGCAGAGCATCCTTGCCATCGGCATCCGCGACCACGACGTCGTGCAGGCTCAGTTCCAGCGACCAGGGATGGAACCGCACCTGACCGATGTTGACCTTGCGGCCAAGGGCTTCGGAAGCCAGTTTCTCACCCTGGCTGAGCAGGATCGGCGGGACAGCCAGCCAACCCAGAATCCAGAGCATCAGGACGCTGGCGGCAGCCATGGCGAGCCGCCGGGGCCACGCGGTTTTCGTGAAGGAGGAAACGATGGCAGGCAGATTCATCACCAATGACCGTAGACGAGCCACGTATGCAAAACGCGCTATTGGACCAGCACCCGCCATACCCATCGCAACAGGCTGAAACAAGAAAGCCCGGAGGAGCGGCGTTATTCCACTCTTCCGGGCTTGACGGCTGACACAACGGTCTTTGCCATCGGTTCGCAGCACGGAGTAAATGGTCCGGCCTGCGAGGGAGCAAAGTATTGCCCCCATTGGGTTGCCCTGGAAGCTCTGCGCTTGGCCTGTCTTCGCACTGAATGCTCGGAGAGTTGGCTTTGCTTCGTCCGGCGATGCCTTCAATCAAGAGGCCATTGCACATTAACAAAGAAAGACCCCAAGCACAAATCAGCCCTTCAATCGGCGGTAGCAATGCGATTGAAATTGGACCCAGCTCTCCAGAGCGGCCCACCACTCCGGCAACCGGCCTCACTGAGAAAACACCAAAAACTGTGATTTTTTACATATTTATAAAAACTTATCAATATAACAAACAACATTGTTAGTATTGACTTGGCATTTGATACCCCCCTAGAATCCGCCAGCTTCTCGAAAGCTAGTACAAACCCCAACCCGCTGCCGAAACCGGCTAAGTCAGTTCAGTGTTCGCAGGTGCTACACGCCAGGCACGAATTTGATGGCGTACCAATCCAGGCGTGAATCCACGGACCTCTTGTTCACCTTACGGTGCTGCAAGTGGCTCGATCCGCCGCAGAAAGGAAAGCTATGACAGCGACAGGAAAAATGGTCTCCTCCGTGCGCACCTTTGCCGCCGACGTGACCGAAGGTTTTCTGGAGATCACCCACAACAGCTTCGCCCTCCTGGGTCTGGCTGTGGCCTTCGTGGCCATTGCACTGACGGCGCGCCCCGATTTGCGCCAAGCTGGCGAGGCCCAGTTGATGGACTGGCTGCAAGCCCGGCAAGTCGCATTGCTGGGGCCTCTTGCCGAACCCCTGGAACCCAGCGAGCGCACCCTGGCCGTGAACCCCCAGGAACTGCCGCAGGAACAAGCCCGCGTGGCCTTCTGGCTGAGCAAGAAATACCGCGTTGCGCCCGAGCCTCTTGGTTTGCTGGTGGCGGAAGCCTACGAATTGGGCGTACGCACCAAGCTTGACCCCACGCTGATCCTGGCGATCATCGCCATTGAATCCGGCTTCAACCCCTTCGCCCAGAGCCCAGTGGGTGCCCAGGGATTGATGCAGGTGATGACACGCGTACACACCGACAAGTACGAAAGCGTCGGGGGCCAACTTGCCGCATTCGATCCAGTCACCAACGTGCGCGTGGGTGTCAAAGTGCTGCAGGAATGCATTGCCCGCGCCGGGTCGCTGGAAGGCGGCCTGCGCTACTACGTGGGCGCGGCCAACCTGCCAGACGATGGTGGTTACGCGGCCAAGGTGCTGGCTGAGCATTTCCGGTTGAGCCAGGTGGCGAACGGCCGCCCCATGCCCACCATGCCCGTCACCCCCCCTGCGGCTGCACCAACGCTCACCAGCCAGGCCCTTCCTGCTGCGGCCCCTGCTCCGGCAGCCAGCAGTGCAGCCAATACCACCGAAAAAGTGGCGTTGCTGTCCACTTCCAACCTCTGATGCATTCTGGGTGCACAGCACCACACACCACCCCAAGGAGCCGAAAGGCAGGCGGCTTCAGGCTCAGTTACACTACCAGGGTACGCGACTGGCGATAGGCGCAGGCTCCCATGGGGCCTGCCGCTGACGTGGAAACCAGCAAGAACCTGCTTCTTGTGAACCACTGGGGAGCGTGCCGCAAGGGTGCTGCCTGAGCGTTCCGCCGTTCGCCTGGGCAGCCCTTGTTTCAAGGGACACAAGTTCATAGGACTGCCATGTACCACCGCAACATTCTTGTCGAGCAAACCGACCCCGAACTCTTTGCCGCCATCCAGGCCGAAAACAAACGCCAGGAAGAGCACATCGAACTGATCGCCAGCGAAAACTACGCCTCGCCCGCCGTGATGTGGGCCCAGGGTACGCAGCTGACCAACAAGTACGCCGAAGGCTACCCCGGCAAGCGCTATTACGGCGGTTGCGAATACGTGGACGTGGCCGAACAACTCGCCATCGACCGCGTCAAACAACTGTTCGGCGCCGATTGCGCCAACGTGCAGGCCCACTGCGGCGCATCCGCCAACGAGGCCGTGTTCCTGGCCTTCCTCAAGCCTGGCGACACCATCATGGGCATGAGCCTGGCCGAAGGCGGGCATCTGACGCACGGCATGCCCCTGAACATGTCCGGCAAGTGGTTCAATGTGGTTTCGTATGGCCTTGATGCCAATGAAGCCATCGACTACGACGCAATGGAAGCCAAGGCCCGCGAGCACAAACCCAAGCTCATCGTGGCAGGCGCCTCGGCCTACTCGCTGCATATCGATTTCGCACGCTTCGCGAAAGTGGCCAAGGAAATTGGCGCCATCTTCATGGTGGACATGGCGCACTACGCCGGCTTGATCGCCGCCGGTGTGTACCCCAACCCCGTGCCCCACGCCGACGTGGTGACCTCCACCACCCACAAGAGCCTGCGAGGCCCGCGCGGCGGCATCATCCTGATGAAGGCCGAGCATGAAAAGGCCATCAACAGCGCCATCTTCCCTGGCCTGCAGGGTGGCCCACTGATGCACGTCATCGCAGCCAAGGCCGTGGCCTTCAAGGAAGCGCTCACGCCAGAATTCAAGGCCTACCAGGATCAGGTCGTGAAAAACGCCAAGGTGGTGGCCGAGACGCTGACCGAGCGCGGTCTGCGCATCGTCAGCGGCGGTACGCAAAGCCACGTCATGCTCGTGGACCTGCGCGCCAAGGGCATCACCGGCAAGGAAGCCGAGGCCGTGCTGGGCGCCGCGCACATGACCATCAACAAGAACGCGATTCCCAACGACCCTGAAAAGCCGATGGTGACCAGCGGCGTGCGCATCGGCACCCCTGCCATGACCACGCGCGGCTTCAAGGAAGAAGAAGCCCGTGCCACTGCCCACCTGATCGCCGACGTGCTCGACAACCCGCGCGACGAGACCAACATCGCTGCCGTGCGCGCCAAGGTCAATGCGCTGACAGCGCGTTTCCCGGTCTACCGCTGATCCTGCAAGTGGCGCCCGCTGCCGCCCACGCCTCTGTGCGTGTGCCGGTGGCGCAGCAGCCCACCGGCCCCGGAACACCTCCATGAAATGCCCCTTCTGCAGCCACCATGAAACCCAGGTGGTCGAAACCCGGGTGTCCGAGGACGGCGACTTCATTCGCCGCAGGCGGCGCTGCTCCACCTGCGAGAAGCGCTTCACCACCTACGAACGGCCCGAGGTCAGCTTCCCCGTCGTGGTGAAGAAAGACGGCCGACGCACGGAATACGCTCGCGCCAAGCTCATGGGCTCGTTCAACATCGCCCTGCGCAAGCGACCGGTGAGCACGGCACAGGTGGATTCAGCCATTGAGCGCATCGAGGAAATGCTGCTCAACCTGGGGCAACGTGAGATTCCTTCCAGCCGCATCGGCGAGCTGGTCATGCGTGAACTCAAGAAGCTCGACAAGGTGGCCTACATTCGCTATGCCAGCGTGTACCGCAGCTTTGAGGACATCGACGAATTCAAAACTCTGGTGGACGAAGTACGGCAATAGCCTTGGAGGGGATTGCCGTCAGCATTTTTTCAGACTGCAGCGCTTCTGAAAATATAGCTATCAGCGCTTACTCTATAAGCTTTTAAGGCGAATTTCTTGTTAGATCGTGTCGCTTGCGGCACGGCAACACAAGGTCCGCGCGGGCACAATGCCAGCCCTGTGAGAACCCGCCACCTGCTGCAGCTTGTGCTGCTTTCTGCCCTGTGGGGCGCTTCCTTCCTTTTCATCCGCGTGGCCAGCCCGGTGCTGGGCCCCCAGGTGGCTGCAGCCCTGCGCATTGGCCTGGCCACCCTCACGCTGATGGCCATCATGCGTGCCACGCGTGAGCCCTGGCCCTGGCAGCACTGGCGCGAACTGACGGGCCTGGGCGCGTTGA
>C687J35021_10001385_pt1 | contig 18283 bp, 24 predicted proteins | sample RifCSPhighO2_12_FD_35021 | JGI IMG/M metagenome (IMG submission 35021)
ATTGGGTGATGGCGGTTAAAGAAATGTATTTGAGGCTGGCCGCGCTAGAGAGGGGCCACGAAACGCCAGAACTGATGGAGGGGAAACAATGAAAGACCCGAACCATATCCGCCTTTTGTGGCATTGCCTGTGGAGTTTCCATACAGCCTTCCGCATGAAGCGGCAGATTGGGTGTTTGAATTGTGAGTTTTAATTAATGCTTTGTACCTGCGGTTCTGATACAGGAGTTATAGATTCAAGAAAAACCTTGGATGGAACGCGTCGGCGCAGAAAATGCTTAAAACGGGAATGCGGTAGCCGATTTACAACGATCGAGAAGGGTATAGATACCCTTTCGGATTCGCCAATTCACAAAAGACATGCTAACCCCCCAGCCATAACCGATCTATCGCCCAGGGGCCTTTTAACGCAAAAAATAGTTGAGAAGATAAAAGAAAGCGTTTTTCCTGAGGAGCGTCCTTACCTTTTCAATGCCATTCAAACCTGCCTCATTTTTTTGGAAAGCGAAGGCTTAACTCTTCCAGTAAGGGAAAAGGTACTACCTGTAGTAGGTCGTAATGGATTTACCGACATTGATGATATAATGTGCGCGTAATTTAAAAGCTTTTACTCCCTGGCGGGAAAAACGAGGTGAATTTGAACGCTTTTGCCCTGCCAGGGGTATCTATAAGGCCGTTTCAGAAGGGTAAAACCTTTTGAGCGGCCTTTTTTTATGCCGATTCGACCTTTTTAGGCATCGGCGAGGGGCTAAGTCCCCTCTGGACTAATTTTATGTTTCCTAACGGTCGCTCAATGTACGCGCATCAAGACACTAGGCGCTGGAGAGTATGGGCCAAGCGGCAACTAGGAATTAAAACTCTTGTTATATGGGACAGCAAGAAACAAAGGGTCCGCTGCCTTGGAAACGCTGATCTTTTTTTTCAACTTATAGGGCTTGAGATCAGAAAATGCTTTGGGCTGTTGTGAGCTTGGTTGAAAAAGCCCTAAATTTTGCAGGGGAATATTCAATAGCCATATTATTAGTTCTCGCAGTCGGATTTATTTTAGTTCTTCTTGACTTGAAAGGTGGTCTATGACTTCTTGGCCTGACGCAAAGCGCTTCCTCGCAGAATCAATTCTAGTCCACGTTGTCATGCTTGCCTTAGCTTTCACCTGGGATTTTTGGTTCAACCTCTCGATTGTTACCGGGCTGAACCGTGGCGAGATTCACCCGGTAAGCATTGGGGCCTTTCAGGGGCTTTTAATCGTTTACAGCTTTGGAATGTTAGGAAGGTATTTGAGTTTTTGGAGATATTGGCGCTAGGGGTCTTAAACCATAAATGGCTTACAAGAAAAGACTTACAACAAACGCAAAAATTAAAGAAAACGCCCAAGGCACAGCTATTGAGGCACACGCTGGATTTGTGCGTTTTATCGTTTCCGAGGTTAAGAAGCAAGGGATTAAGAACGTGCTTGAACTTAAGAAGGATTGTGAATTGTGGTGGCTGAATAAAGCTTTTACACGAGTTCTTGATTTTGCCGAACAAGTCCAGCTTAAAGAAATTGCGACCAAGCTAGAGGGGCCGGGCGATGAAGGTGAATTTCTAGTGAAGGTTGAAATAACGGATGAAAATAAGTCTCCACAAGAATCAAGGAACCGTATTGGCGAGTACTTCGAGGTTTAAAGTCCTCGCTGCCGGTCGGAGATTTGGCAAGACGATTCTAGCTTGCGTGATTTTGTTTGTAAATTGTCTCAAGGTTAAAAACGGGCTTTTTTGGTACGTTTCCCCGACATACAAACAAACAAAGCAGATCGCTTGGAAGATTTTACTAAGGCTGATCCCAAATCAAGTTTTGGCGAAGAAGCCAAACGAGACAGAATTAAGTTTTACGTTTAGAAATGGGACTGAGCTAGTCCTAAAGGGTGCGGATAACCCTGATTCTTTGAGAGGTACGGGATTAGACGGGCTTGTGGTTGACGAGTTCGCGTCAATCAGGAACGCTCAGAGCGTATGGCAAGAGGTTCTGAGGCCAGCGCTGACAGATAAGCTCGGATGGTGCTTATTCATCGGGACGCCAAAGGGTAAAAACGCCTTTTGGGAGCTTTGGATTAAAGGGCAGCGTAAAGAGGATGGCTTTGAAAGCTGGCGATTCAAGACTGAGGATAACCCGTTTATAGCCCGATCTGAAATCAAAGAAGCGCAATCGGTTCTAAATGACAGGTATTTTAGACAGGAATATGAGGCAAGCTTTGAAGATTACACAGGGCTTATTTGGCCGGAATATTCTGATGATCAAAAGCATGGCTTTGTTGTCGAACCTTTTGAGATCCCCGATTGGTGGGAAACGGTTGGGTGTATTGATGTCGCCGTCAGTGGAACCACAGCGGCTTTATTGGCTGCCATTGACGAACATGGAACAATCCATTTTATCAAAGAATACTACGAGCAGAACAAACGCGCTTCTGAAGTCATGGAAGCGATTAAAGGCTGGAATCCAGGGATTTGGCTCATTGACCCCGCGGCGAAGATCAAGAACCAAAGAAACGCCCTTGGCGAGCTATACACCCTTTACGACGAATACAGCGATTGCGGGATCATGCCATACCCCGCAGAGAATGACGTTGACGCCGGAATTAACAGGTTTGGCGAGTATTTAAAAGCTGGGAAGATTAAGGTTTTTAGCACCCTTAAGAATTATAGGTCTGAACTTGTTATTTACCACTGGGCTGAAGAAAGGGAAACGGTCAATGGAATATCAAGGCCGGTCCCGTACAAAGCTAAAGATCATCTTTGCGACGATGGGCGTTATATCGTTATGAGCCGGCCGTCTCTTTCAAAGCAAGATATTCCACTGAAGGAAGGCACGCTTGAACACTTTGAATGGATGGAGAAACGGCAGAAGGAAGCGCGGCAAGAACTTAGCGGGGCTTATGATGAATGAATGGGATTTGTTAAATCTTCAATGGCGTCTTTGGTTAAAAACAGGACTTCCCTTAACAGTTATCGCTTTAATTTTTTATGCAATATTTTTATGGGTTAAGAAATGAAGAAGCTTGCGGAAATCAGCATTTTCTTAGATGGAAATCACAACGTAAATATCGCGCTGACTTCCAAGAACATCATCACGAATCTTGGCATGTTGGAGCTTGCTAAAGAAATGGTTAAGACTTTGTGCGGTGGTGCGCCGCAACAGGCTGAAGAAGAGCGTATTATTAAGCCGAGGATCAGCTTAAATGGCAAATGAAATGAGCGAGCAAGAGGAGAATGTGGTCCCGCTCAAGAAGCCTACGCTTGTTGAAAAGCAAGTGCTCCTATGGCGCAATCGCTTCCGTACTGCCAATAAGATGCACCGCAAAAAGATCGAGGAGAAATATAAGGTTGCGAAGAAGCGCTATAACTCAGAAGCATACGGATTTGAGCAGGTCAGGGGTCGGTGGTCGCATCAGACGTTTAACTTTCTTTATAAGGACTTGGAAGATTTTAACGGGGCGACTTACTTTAAGAATCCTCAGATAGATTTAACCTGCCGTAATACCTCAGATCCTAATCAAATCAGGAACATTGAGAATCTTGAGCAAGATACCAATGATGATATTGCCGATGATGCCAGCCTGAAGGCATTGATTAGAGCCGTCATGGTAGACGAAGGGCTTGCTGGTCTTGGGGCNGCTTACCTTGATTATGATTACAGGACACAGGATTCTGAAGAACCCTTGATTGATCCGACTACAAATATGCCGATGCTGGATGAGAAGCAGCAGCCGATGTTACAACAGGAGGAGTTAGCGAATAAGGTCAGACCTTGCCGGATCATGCCACAGAACCTAATCTATCCTCCGTTTCAGACTCTCTACAATTATCAAGAAGCGCCGTACTTAGGCTTTGTTGACATCGTATCTATTGAGTGCTTGAAGAATGANAGGACGCTGGATCAGGCTGTTGTGGCGCTGATTAAAGGCCGTCCTTATTTAGAATTATCGGAGACTGATAAGACACAACTAGAAAATGATAAGGTTGATCTTAATGACGATCTTCTTTATGCGAAATGCTTTTACGGATGGATTAAAGGTGATGATGGCGGCTTGCTTAAACGTGTTGTCCTGTCAGATGAAGGGAATATCACGAAGCCGCTTGCTTATGAGGACTGGGACAAGGGGAATGGTGCTGAGGGCAAAGGGTACCCCATTTACATCCTTGCGCTTAATGATGCGTGCGAAGGTATGGTACCTCCTTCCGAAGCATGGATTCTTGAAAGTATCCTCTGCATTATCGACTTCCTCATGGTCAAGATGCTCAGGCATTTGAAACGCTCAAAGACTCGTGTGCTGGTCAAGGGCGGCAAAGACGGCATGAAGAAGGAGAATATTGACAAGTGGCTATCGGCTGATGATCTTGAGGTGATCAGTTTAAATAATCTTCCTCCTGGCTTAAACATCCAGAGTTTAATCGAGCAGATTGCAGACACGCCATTGAGCGCAGATCATGCGGCAATGTTTGAGCTGGCAAAACGAGTATTTGACGAACTAAGCCGTAAACCTTCATTTGGGCAAGCAGCAATTCTTGAGAAGGCAAAGACTGCAACTGAAGCGCAGGCGATTGAGAAAGCGGATAACTCTCAAGGGGCGTATAAGATTGACAAGTTTAGAGATTTTTTAGTCCTGTTCTTCGGGGATTGGGCTCGTTTGAAGCAGAAGAATTATCAAGGGACTAAACAGCTTACAGTTTCCAATGGAGAGACAGGTATTGAGGAGCAGCGGGACATCACTGTAAGCGGTGAGCAGAATGACTTTGAAGGCAAGTTTAACTGTGATGTAAGCGTTGAGACTTTCATGGCTCCGAATAAGGCTTTAAAGCAGAAGAGAATCTTTGAGATGATTGCCGGACTCCAACAGCTTACCCCTTTGCTTAATGGAAAGATGCGGGTTAATGGACAGCGTGCGCTGATGGATTATGTCCAGAACGCTGAAGTCCGAAACCCTGATGAGTATCTCCTAGAGGTACCTGTAAGGAATGTAGAGCAGCAGGTTATGGACATGGCCTTTAAGGGCGTTCCGATGAACATAGAGGAATTAGGCACCGATTATCAAGGGGCGATTCAAGCGTTAATGCGGATGTTTGGAGACCATGAGCTAATGGCGAAACTTAGCCCGATGGTTCCGAATATTGGAGGGCCGGATAGTCCGCTCGTCCTCATGATGAAAGACTTGCAAGGTATGATGCAACAGGCGCAGACTAACGCTCCGGCTTCCGCTAAGTCTGATATGGGCATGGAAGCGGCTGAGATGGCGCAAGTGCAGCAATGAGTTCAAACGTAGGCTATTGTCAGAACTGCTGTGAGAATTATGAATGCCAAGGTTTTGACGCTTCTGGATTCTGCTCTGATGGCTGTGAAAATGAATGGTTAGTTAAGAAAGGATTCTTTCAAAATGATCCCACTTGAAGGAGCTGGAAAGGGTGATACTCCACGCTCGGTAGATCGTAAAGTATTCTCTCAGCGCATGGATGAAATCTTCGGGAGGCGAGATACGCCGAAACAGTTTAAACGATTCATTAAGGTCTACGGGAAACAGGAGGAAAAGTCTAATGATGCCTTTTACGTTCCTAATATTAATCCTTCTTTTAATCACGGTCTTGGATGCGTAACTTACGGGACGAGAGACGCGGAGAAGAAGGCAAAACGAATGGGGAAGGTTCCGATCGGAGACGCTAGGACAGAGCAAGTATTCTCCAGGAATGACGATAGGCAGATTGATAATATCTTGAAGGATGGACTAGTTAAAGCACGCGCACAGATGCGAAAGGAAGAGTAGACATGGTCTTCATGGATTTGTTAACAGGAGTTGCCAATCGGTTTGATAGCGGCATGATGTTGAAGCAGGATGATTCTAAGGCGTTGAGGGATGCTGTTGTTGATTTAATGGCTCGTCTATCGAGGCTTGAGCAGAGATTTGAGCCAGCCAAAAGCCCAGATCAGGGCGACTCTGTAACTGATGAACAAGTGAATGAGGTTGTGGCTAAGAAGCGCGGGCGNCCTNCNAAGGCATGAGGGAAATAGTCAGACATTTTATCGCTCTTTTTTGGGCGCTATCTAAATTTATTCCAAACTTTGAGAGGGAAGTAAGGGATTCGATTAATAAAAATTAGGTAATACCAGCTTCACCCGATCACTTAGGCCACGCGATTTAGCTGTGGTGGGTCGGCTCAGGCTCGGATGGCAAAGGACAGAGTTAAAGGCTCTGAAACCTAAGCCGTTCGAGCCTTTTTTATTTTAGCAACCAAAGACCAAGCCGCGAGGCAGTCTGAAAGGAAATAAATATGGACCCGTTAGAAGAAACATTCGAGCAAGCGGAAGTAGAAACAGAACCGATTGAATCTCCTGAGGCCGTCGAACCTCAAGGGACTCTCGATGATGTTTTTGCTGATGCACTCACTGAGAAGGCCACCGCTCAGGAAGATGATGGCCAAGTGGAAGAAGATGAAGCTAAGGAGCAGGTCAAGGATTCCTCCGACAAGGAAACCGCTGAAACTCCATTTGGCGAGATCATCGTCTCGGACGCTCAGAAGATAGCCTTTAAAAATGAGAAGGAATTTCAGGATTTCCTTGAAAAAAATCCTCTCCTTAGAGAAGGCTTCATGAAGTCCCGTGACTATACCCATAAGACTTCTCAAGTAGCGCAGGAGCGCAAACAGCTAGACGAGCAGAAGAAGGCATTTGAAACGGAGCAATCCAGTATTTGGGGTCAGCAGAAACCTACCAAGGAAGACATGGGGTTTTTCAAGGACTTCTGGAAAACCTTCCAGTACGGTACTCCTGAAGTGGCGCAAAGATTGGCCTCTATTGCACAGGACGTTTCTTTAATCGCACAAGGGAGGCCGCCGGTTGGGCCTCTTGCAGTGACAAGCGGTACACCTGTCGATTACACGCTGAACTCTGAACTTATCAAAAACCGCAGGGATATTGATGAGATGAGAGCCGAGAGAGAGCGGGAGAAGGCCGAATACGCAGAACGTATTCAGTCTGAAGATGCTGCTCGCGGAAAAGCGGAAATCGATTCTTGGGTTGCTGGAAAGCAATCTAAAGGCATCCAAATAACGACTGAAGAGTTTGCGGCAATGGCTCCTCTTTCAAGGGTTCTTGGGGAGGACGGAAAGCGGCTCTACAGTCTGGATGAGATGTACAAACTTGCACTTGCAAAACTTGGAAAGACTGAACAGCAGGCGCTTAAGAAAGTCCATGCCGATTCTAAAATGAGATCGAGTAAAACTCCTTCCCGTCCAGCTTCTCGCGTTCCATCGTCCGCCAAACTTGACTCGTCTAATCAGAATTTGGATGAGATTTTCCAAGAAGCACAGGAGCAATTAGCTCAAGGATAGGACTATGGCAAAACCGACAGATGNAACCTATCGGGCGCTATGGGCAACTTCCAAGGAGAAAATCTCAGGATTCCTTAAAAACAGCCTCATCAAAAACAACGCCTTGATGTCTGAAATTAAAGACAAGGGTGGAATGCTTGTTGTTGAAGATGGCGGACGTGTTTTTAATGAGCCTGCGATTATCGGCGAGAATGGAAGTGCCGGTGGTACTCGTAGAGGAATGCCGCTCAATACGGACGAGCAGGAAGGGATTGACGCATTTGAGTATACGCCTGCGATTTATGCAGCGACTACTCATATTTACAAAACAGACCGGGCAATTAATGCTGGCTCTGGGCGGGCGGTCAGTCTCTTGAAAGGTAAGACTTTGCAGACGGATATGTCTGTGAGGAATGGGTTGGACGTATATCTCTGTGGTACAAACCAATTAGCTGGTGCTGCTAGTGCAAGTGATACGGGCACTCAGTTTGGTTGGCTTGGTTTGCAGGATGTGGTTCCTGACACGGCTACCCAGGATGTCCCTGGGACTGGCGTTGACAAGACGAAGTATTCGCTTGCTCGTAGTGCTGTAGTGACTACGGCTGTCGCGTCTGCTACGGCTTGGAATACTTCCAATGCTGGCCGTATCGTTGTGCAGGACACCTATAACCAGGCTCGTTTTGGGACTGAAAGCCCGAATCTATGCTTAATGACCCGCTCTATCTGGAACGCTTTCCAGATCAGCTTGCAGGCCAATGAGCGTTTTGTAGATCAGGGCGGCAAGGACCAGAAGGTTGGTTATCCGCATTTGATGTACATGAACAACTGCCGCGTTGCGTGGGGAGACAATATCCTCGCGGGGCATTTCTATATGCTCAATACCAATTTCCTGAAATTCAAGGTTTTGGCTGAAGCNAACTTTGAAGTCGGTGATTTGATTGAGTCATATAACACATTCTCTGAATGTGCAAAAACGTTAGTCATGGGGCAGNTNCAGATCAGCGGCCCTAAATTCTGCAGCGTCTATACCGGCGCGGCGTTCTAAGAGAGGAGGATAACTATATGAAGAAATTCAAATTGTTTTTCGCATTAGCGATCCTCTTGCTTACGGCCCAGAGTGCATTTGCTTTAACGTGCGCTCCGTCCCGTAACGCTCAAGGATCGTCTGACGACTGCTATTCGTCCGTGATTGTTGCCTCGAATGAGACAACGCTCGTTTCTGTCGGGACTGTGTTGGTGTATGACGTAGCCAATGCACAGGTCGATGAGGATAACTCAGCGTTTCAAGTTCGGGTGTCAACGGCGTCTGCTAACGGTGTTCGCGTGGCAGGTGTTGCGCAGAACGTAATTACGTCTGGAAGTCAGGCGTTAATCCTAGTCCGTGGTAAGGGTGAAGTCGCCACAAACGACTCAGCAACTTTCGTATCTGGCGATCCGTTGTTTGTCGGTGTTTCAGGCGATGCTACTCATATCACGTCAACGACTCAGAACCAGCTCGGCTTTGCTCTGGAAAATCAGACAGGCGGCTCTGGAGCTGATGCTCGCTCGACTAAGACTGCGTACATCACGATTGTTTAACGAATTGGGCGGGAGCAGAAATGCTCCCGCCTTCTTCTAAGGAGTTTCATGATTTTTGGTCTACTTACAAGACAAGCTTTAGCGACTGCCGGCCTTCCCGATGATGCCGCGCATCTCCAGGTAGCAAAAACGGAATGTAACTGGATCATCCAAGACCTTTGGTACAGCCAGAACGGGAAGTATAGGACTTCTCCCGGCCAGCTTACGACCGTTGATGGAGCAGACACTTACATCCTCAATAAATATCATGATGAGTTTGTGAAGAACACGATGCAAGGCCCATCGACTCGCCCTATTCATTTTACTTACTTGGAACCTGAGCGATTTTTCGCGCTGATTCGGTCTAATTCCTCAAGCGGTGGCTCTCCTCAGTATTACACCTTCGGAGAGATGGTAGGGTTTGACGCGCAGCTAGTTAATGCCTCTAGGATTACCGCTTTCTCCTCGCTTGCCTCAAAGGTGACTGGATCGGTCAACTTTGTGAGCGGCTCTGATTTGATTACGTCAGATGCTGATTTATTTACGCTTAATGATGTAGGTTTGCGTGTTCAAAAGTCTGGAGATGCTAAGTCTTATAAGATCGGGAAGTTTATCAGTCCTAGGAAGATGCAGTTATTGGAGAAATATCGCGGAACAACCGCAGACACTGCTGTCTATGCGATTGGGGATGTCGGAATCCATGTAAATATCAACGGATTCATCGGAGGCCAGATTGATAGTGAAGATATGGAGCTTGACGGTTCAAATCACATTCAGTCTATTAAAACTGTCAATACTTTGGTGAGCATTTCTAAGTCTGATAAGACTGGCGGGAATATCACAGTGCAAGATGATGCTGGGAATACTCTAGGGGTCTTAGCCCCCGGAGACACCGAGATTGAGCGGTATACCGTTCGCCTATGGCCAGAAGCATCAGACGCAGAAGTCATTAAATACCGTTTCTACATGAAGCATCCCTGGCTATGGCTAGACACAGACCGCTTATTCCTCAGGGAGAAATGGCATAGGCTTGTGGGCTATCGGCTTGAGAAGCGACTACGGGAATCCTTCGAGAAGGAAGTGCCAAAAGGGCTTCTTTTAGACATTGCGAAGATTGAAGAGGACTTTCAGGAAGAGGCAGAGGATTTAAGCCATACGCCGCTTGTTCCGGATGATACCGCTGGCTTAATGGGCGGCCAATATTGGTATGACCATTTAGAGCATCCCTATGCACAGTGATCAAATTAAGCGAGTAGCGTTTGACATATTCCTAAAAGTATTCCTAATCGGCTGTTTCGTCTATTTCATTCCGGGGCAGCAGTTTTACGCCCCGCAGGAGATGTTTTTTCAGTATGGAACATTGGCTCTTGTTGCCTTGTGCTGGATCATTCCAAGGAAGCGGGAAGTATCAAACCTCTATTTTGGAATAATCTTAATTTATGCCTTAGCAAATACAGTCTTAATGCACTTTGTTCCAGAAACCCGCATGAAACTCCTGAACCTATTTTTTGGTGCAATCTTGATTAAGGAATTAGCGGAGCGGATTGATTTAAACTTTAAAACTATCGGAAATCTATTAGCCCTGTTCTGTGCGTTCAATGTGTTCTGGCTCTGTCTCCAGATTCGCCAGATTGACCCTGTCTTTACTCCGATGTTCGCACAGAATATGCCGCAGATTGATAAAGTTGGATTCATGGGTTTAAAGGCAAATTTAGGGGTATTAGCCGCGCTCTGCGCTCCTTTTATTTATCTTTCAAATAGGTTTAATCTCTTAATCTGCCTTCCCCTGCTTTACTTCGGGCAATCCTCAACGGCTGTAGCGGCCTTTGTAGCCTGCATCCTATTCCTGACCTACTTTGAGCATAAGAAAACCTTCTGGTGTTTACTGGCTCTGATGGTAACTGCAGGCTCTTATTATATTTTTAAGATTGACATGCCTGAAGGCCAGTTCGGAAAGCGTCTCATTGTATGGTCGGCTGGAATTAATTATCTTGCCGGCACTCAGCCATGGTTTGGAAATGGGTTAGGCTCGTGGGCAATGACGCATTTCACGACCATCCAAGAGAATGGACAACCTCAGGAATGGGTTTGGCCTCACAACTCTTATCTTGGATGGTTCTTTGAACTTGGGCTTACTGGAATTGTTTTGATGTATGCATTTTTTAAAAACATGGCGAATAATTTGAGGATTTCATTTAAGAGTCATCGTAAAGCTATGGCAATCTTAATTCCACTTTTAGCAGTTAGCGCTTTTCACTTCCCTTGGAACATTGGAAGGTTTGCCGGGTTTTCATGTTATATGCTCGCTTGCGTATTCGCATTGCTTTCAGAATCAGAAAAAGACAAAACAATCGATCAACTTTTAGAGGAAACCGATGAGAAAATTCCTAGTTATTCTCGCTTTGGCGTTGACGCTTTGGCCTAAACTCGGAGCTACTTGGCCTTCAGAAACTGGCACTGGCGTAGTGTCAGCGAACGAGACAATTGTGAGGACAAGTTTAGAAGCTACCCAGGTATTGCAGTCTGATACCCTCACAAACCTATACGGGACAACGATTCTGGGGGGAACAACGAATTACGCTTCTTTTGATTCTGGAGGCGTCTTTAGTGCTCGAAACGTAGTGTCTTCTAGGGATGTCATTACTTTAAGTTATGATCAATTTATTCAATGGAGAAAAAGTGACGGAACTATGGTGCGTTTAGGAACTTCCGCTGATGATGTATTTGTCACCCCGATTGGTATTACTGCAACATCAAATGATTTAGTTTTTACCGCAACGACATCTGATGCGACATTAACAATTAATGGGCATGAGGGATTTTCCTCAAGACTTCTGCTGTGCGCAGATCAATGTGATGATTTGGCCGATATGTGGGAATTTGATTCTCAGGCAGGTGGGAATCAAGTACTCGCTCTGAAAAACTGGGCAACTGGTGGAATTAAGGATGCTTTTGTATTCTACAGTACTGGCACAATAGGGATGATTAACGGGCAATACGTTAAAAATCCAAGCGCAGGGCTTGTGCAGGTTGGTGGTAGCACGAACAATGAAACCTTAGAAGTCATTACATCAGGCACTACGAATCAGACCGCCGCTATTCAATTAACCGCTGATAATGGCGGGGATGCCGGGGATAGATGGCAGATTCTGAATGATAGCGCATCTGCTGCGCTCTCATTTAGGAATGATATTGGAGGATCGCAGGCCCAAGTGTTGGGGCTTAACTCATCCGGCGTATTCTTCATGGCCGATGGCATGCAGTTCTCAAACTATAGCGGCTCCAATGAAGCGCTNATGGCATTTTCTCACGATGCCGGAGCTTTACGGATTCAGGCCGCAGCCTCAAACAATGCCTATCTCAACTTAGAAGCAAACGCTTCGACAGGCTCAGGAAATGATTGGAGAATAACTAACGATGCTCCTACAAAATCCTTAATTATCGGGAATGATCATAGCGGCGGCCAAGTCTCCAAAGTTACTATCAATGAAAATGGAACAGTTAGCGGAAGCAACGTAGATATTTCTTCAATATTTACTACAAGCATTAACACAACAGATATTCGGGTTAGTGGGAATCTTACCCGAACCAGTTCTTATGTAACAGGAAGCTGCACATTCACCTTCAATAACGGATTACTGACAAATGGTGTCTGCTGATGAGGTTTATTATTGGNCTGATACTCANACTCTCATTTTGTCAGATTTCTTATGGTGGAGTTTCNGAAGATGTCAGGATTTCCGACAATGACGGAGACGTTATCAGCATAACTTCAGGACAATTCACAATTAATCANACAAACTCAACGGGAACGCCATTAGATGGTCAAGCAGAGGACGTAAGAATCTCTGATAACAGCGGAGATGTATTAAGCATTACATCTCAAGGAGCACTCAATGTTGCGTGGGCATAAGACTTTAGGGGCTTTAATACTTTTTCTATTACTTTGCTCAAGCGCGTTCTGTGATGTCGCAAAAGATGTAAGAATCTCAGACAATGACGGGGATGTGTTGGGAGTAAATGCAGATGGGACAATCCCGGTCTCTATCTCAGGGAATTTAGCGACTCCTGGAGACTTATCCGTTCTTTCCGGCCAGTTTGTTCTTGGCGGGGCCACGATTGCCTCAGATGCGACTTCTTTTAGCGCGGTCTCTGCCAATGTATTTACGACTTCTTGTAATACTGTCCCGACCGCAATTACGGCAATTACTGGAGCCACAGCTAACCAAATGGTTCATATTTTTGGTGGCTGTGATGTCCACGGCACAAGCATTGACGATGTTTCCCCTTTTAAATTGAGCGCAGCAATTCGACTAAGCCGTGACGATTCTATTATTCTGCGTGTCTCAAACGATGGGACGTTTATTCAAACCTCAAGGGCTGATAACTAATGGCAAGATTAGCTCCGACAAACGGAATCAATAACAGACTGCCTGCTTATCAAGTGGGTATTGACCAGCTCTGCGGCTCTCAAAACATGGACTTTTCTCATAATGAAATTTGGGAACAGATTATGGGAAGCGTTAAGTACGGAGGCGGCACTATAGGCACTAATGCTCCGACCGCAGTCATGGTTAATTACAACCAGACAGATAATAAGCAGGATGTCTTGATTGCCGTTGACGATAAGATTATGAAAAGGAATTTCGGAGCGAATGAGTTTAGCGAACTCTATGCTGGACTTACTCCGAATAAGATAAAGAATTACGTCAATATCAGTGATAAGTCGTATATCGCGCATCCCGTTGATGGCTTTTTTGAGTATGACGGATTAAGCGTGATAACGAAGGTGAATGATATTTTGCTGAAGGACATCATTACGGCGAAGGAAACGAATCGCTGTTTCGGGATCACGATTGATAATCGGCTTGTCTGGACCGATGATCTAGTCAATATGGTTGGAGTTCCTATTGCATGGGCTGCGCTGAATACCGATACTCAGTTTCCGACTAATGGGGATGTGCCTTTAAAGCTATTCATCCTTAGCGGTCGTTTGATTGTATTGCGGTCTAATTCTCTCTGGATTTACTACATCATCGGAGGGCCGACTAGCTGGAGGCCTGAGAAAATAGATTTCGCTGGTGGCTGCATTGCTTCGCAGACTGCTAAACAGGTAGGACAGGAGATTTGGTTCTTAGGGTATTCCGGCGAGACTGGCCGGGGTGTTTACGCGCTTAGCGGAAATGGACAAGTAAGACTTCTGTCCTATGACGTTGAAAAGTTCTTAGAAACTATCAATTCAAATAGAATTGGGGATAGCGTGGCTGAGTACGTCAATAATCTCTATAAGTTGTCTGTCCCGATCAATAACTCATCGGAGAATAATTTCACTATTCACTTTGACACAATCAGGATCAATAAAGAGACTGGCTCGCCGTGTATATACGGGCCTCATACTTACGGATTTTCTGCATCGGCAGTCTTGAATACGACAAAGTTTAAGGGAGAGCATATTTTTACCAGGAAGCATACGGATGGTGCGCGGGCTTTTCGCGTAGCGGATTATCGCACTCAATACTCCGATGAGATGGCCGACAACGGATCGTTAATTCCTACAGTTCTTCTATTCCCGATTATCAGTAATGAGGAAGTCGGCCGCTCAATTTTGGGGATTGATTGGTTCAAGCGATATTCCGACTTTCTGCTTGAGAATCCACCGCTCGGCACGTGGGCCGGAGATGTTGAGATTCTTAAAGGTTTTGAGAATGAAACTTTCGAGAGTTTCCAGCATTTCATGGAAGGTGAGAATTACTCGATAGAGGCGCTGGATCTTGGGTCTGATCCGCTAGACTTTGAAAGTCTCTCGGCAGAACCGCAATCTTTCATGGACATTACGAGCGATTCAATTCAATTCAAGATCAGCAATTATCAGGCCAATAAAAAGATGGCCTTTAGAGGGCTTAATTATGTGGCAGAGGCTGAACGTAGAAAAAAGTTTGTCCCATTGGTACAGATATGATTTTAACCATTTCTTCTCATTTTTCCTCTAAGAACGTAATAAGTGTATGGATACGGCATATCCACAATTTTATATATTTCCTTAGCCTTAAGCCCATTTTTTCCAAGCTCTCTTATTTTTTCTATAACGCTTTTAGGATAACGAGTAAACCAATGATTTTCTCCGCACTTTTTCTTAAGTACATTAGATGCGTGAATTTGATTTTCAGAATTTGTAACCCACTCAAGGTTTTCAACTCTATTATCAGTTCGAATACCATTTTTGTGATTCACCATATTAGAGCCGATTCTCCTTTTGATAAATTCCATTGCTACAAGGCGGCTTATTCGCCTTCTCTTTTCTTTTCCAAGCAAATAAAAAGCACCAGAAAGATAACCATCTTTATCAGGAGTTGGTTTTTTAATGAGATTTCTTTTATTATTTCTTATTCTTCCAAGATTGCTGATCGAATAATTGCCTTCAAATTCTTTAATTGGTTTCCAGATTTCACCCATGAAGGAGCTTCCTGTGTTTAAGTTAATTAAGGGTAATATATTACTTCTTACATTCAATGTATATAGAAATAGCATTTCACGATTATTTCTATTTAAGACACTTCTTTTTATGTCATTGGTAGTCAGTTCATGTCAGGTTATAACATGTCAGGCCGATGTAGTTAGTTTAGATTCTGACTATGTTGCAGGTCAGGCGAACATCGTAGATAAGCTAAACAATGATCGGCATGGTCTAACGGATGGCGCAAACAATGTGCGCGGTGTTTTTGCAGGTGGTGTCCAATCCTCAGGCCAGATTAAGTCTGAGACGGTTGGAGAAGAAAACATGGCAGACAATGCGAATCCGCGCATTAGAACTGCTGAGGGAGCATCTTGCAATGATCTAGTCTATTCAGGATTTCTTGCGGCAACGAGCGCAAACCTGATTATCAGTGTTCCCGCAGGCGTAGCATATCCTGATGGCTACCGTGTTGAGCGGACAAGTGCAACAGGGGCAACGCTAACAGCGAGCCGCTGGACCTGGTACTACATCAATACTTCCGGAAGTCTTGTCACTAATGTTGCGACTATCGGTTCAACTCAACCGTCTGATGCCGCAAATTCTGCGATTCTTTTTAGAGCGTCTACTGATACAGCAGCAATCAATACAATTACGGACTTACGCCGGACTTCTTGCGCTGCTGGCCCGTTAGAGTCTATTGCTGATGTGACCGGGGAAGCAACATTAGAAGATTTATTGGTAAACGGATCTCCTGTAAGACAGTTTTCACAGGCTGGCCGCACTCCTCAAGGTTTGGCAAGAGGGGCTTTTGTCTCATGGGACACCCATACTACGTTCAAGGTAACTTCTGGAAGCCTTTATATCAACGGGAAATATAGATCAGTTAGCACAGATACCACAGTAACGACTAGCGCAGATGCGCCTTTAACTGGAGGGAGTGGTATTGACACAGGAACTGTTACTGGCGGCCCACTCCGTTACTGCGTATATGGTGTAGCGGATCAAGACAATGTTAAAACTTGGTCAGTGAGCTATTCCACGAGCTGCTCAGCGCCAACAGGTGTAACTAACGCCCGTTTAATCGGTTCTATTAACATCGACACCACTAATCTCTTTACATCGTCAGATACTGTTACAGCTCACGCGCTATCCGAAAGAGAAATTCCGGGGGCTTGGATTAATTACAACGAAGCCACATCTACCACTATAACTGGTTCTTTCAACGTGTCGTCAGTAACAGATAACGGGACTGGAGATACGAGCATTGCTTGGAGGAACGCTTTTAACGATGCGGCGTATGCTGTTGTGGCATCAACAACGGACGGAACTTTAGACAATCCGTCTATTGCAAGTTTGCATACTACTGGTGGTCAGACAGCGAGCGCTATCAGGATGAGGACTTACAAATATGACAGCACCACTCAAGATGAAACGATTACTTCAGTCATAGCATTGGGGGACACAAGAAAATGAGGAACTTGATTCTTTTTATTTTTTTAATGGTCGTCTGTTCAAATGCTTTTTGCTTTGAAGAAAAGTATGCTTTCCATGATTCTGATGGGATTCTCCATATCATGACTTTAAATGATTCTTCAACAACCCCGGAAGAAGAAAGCGTTAAGATAGGATTCCCTTCAAATGGTTTTGTTCTGTTGACGGAATTGCCTACATCTAAAGAGGATCGAAAATTTTGGAAGTTATCAGGCTCAAAGATTGTGGTCGACGCCTCTAAAAAGCAAGCGGACATAAATGAGAAGCTGAATAAGCAGATGCAAAAAGACGCTGTTTTGCAGAAGCTTAAAATCTCTCAAGAAGAACTGGATAAGCTCCGTGGCATCTGACATTCCGATNTGGAAAAACAAAGAACCTGAGAAAAAAGANTTTGAAGAGCTGGCAATTATCTTAAAGCAGATTATCGATTATCTTGATGCGGTTGACGCNAGACTAACGGCAGGGGGATTGTAATGGCAAAAAAGGGTTTTTGGGATTACGCGCTAACGAGTGGCATAAGCACAGGGATTGGGAAGTCAAAGAACAAAGGGCCTCAAGCGCCTGATTTTCAGCCCTATTCAGGGTATCGCCCCCCTCATGTGAATTACCTTAGGCCTGTTGAAGATCAAATTACACAGATTCTTATGCAAAGAAGTCAGGGCCAAGGTGTTGGTTACGAACCTGAGCGGCGCGAGAAACTTCTTCAGGACTTTGATATTGAGCAGGGCCGCGCTAAGAGAGATCGTGATTCAGATTTACAGAACAGGATTAGCGGGATGGGGTTGTCTCGCAGTCCAGCCGTCTATGATGAGCTGATGGGCCGCGCTAATCGCCATGATGAGGAGGAATCTAACCTTTATAGGAACCGTGTAGATATTGAGGACTTGGCGAGGCGTAATGAGGAAAGAGATGTTAATACTGGAAGATTACAGGGTTTAAACACATTCAATTTTGGTCAAGAAAACAATGTAGCTAATTTTGATCGAGCAATCTATAACGACGAAAATAACGCAAGGAGTCAGGCTTTTAATGATCAAAATACTGCTTATGGAAATCGTCAGGATCCGCTAGGGACTGCCTTAGAAGTTGCTGGAGCTGCTGGCGGCCTTTATGCTGATTATAATACAGGCGGAATGTATTCTGCTTTAAAGAATTTGTCACAAACTCAAACTCCAGGAACTTATCAAAATTCAATTCATCCATCTGGAGCGCCTACGCCGTATAAAGATACTTATAGTGATTACATCAAACAAAAATCAATGCAAAAGGGTTATAAGTTTACCAATCTCTAGGAGACTTAAATGGCTAGGACATTATCAGAAGGCGCGTTAAACGGAATTAACTCTTTGAGCGGAGCTTTACAAAGAAGGACATTGGCAAAGAAAAATCAATTTGATGAAGGGGTTAAGTTAGCGGATCTTCAGTCTAAGGGGTTTAATATCCAAGA
>C687J35021_10001391_pt1 | contig 18236 bp, 19 predicted proteins | sample RifCSPhighO2_12_FD_35021 | JGI IMG/M metagenome (IMG submission 35021)
ATCGGCGAATGCCGATGCGGCGACGTATTCCGTAGAGCCAAAGGCTTAAAGGAATACACCAGCCTTCAGGCTGGGGAGCTTTATTCTGAAGGTCGCTCGTGGCAGGTCTAACGGGTTAAATAATGGAAACATCGAAAATCAGAAATTTTTGCATCATCGCCCATATCGACCACGGCAAGAGCACGCTCGCGGATCGTTTTTTGGAAATCACCAAAACCGTGGAGCAGCGCAAGATGAAAGAGCAGCTTCTCGACCAGATGGACCTCGAGCGGGAACGGGGCATCACCATCAAGCTCCAACCGGTACGGATGCTTTATAAGGACCATGAACTCAATCTCATCGACACTCCCGGGCACGTTGACTTCTCTTACGAAGTTAGCCGTTCGCTCGCGGCATGCGAGGGGGCGATTTTGGTGGTGGATGCGACGCAAGGCATCCAGGCACAAACGCTAGCCAATGTAAACATGGCCATAGCGAGTAAGTTGAAACTCATCCCGGTGGTCAACAAAATCGACCTGCCCAACGCTGACCCAGAGGGCGTGGCGCAGGAGCTGGTGGAAGCGCTTGGTTTTACCGCCGACGAGATTATTTTTGCCTCGGCCAAGACTGGGGAGAATGTCGAAGCGATCCTCGACNCGGTGATCAAGCTAGTTCCCGCGCCGGACGGAAAGGACGCAGAACCACTGCAAGCCCTGATTTTTGACTCCAAATACGACAAGCACCGCGGCGTGGTTGTATTTTTACGGATCATGAACGGCAACGTTCGGGCGAACGAGATGCTCAGGATTATGGGCAGCAACGTGCAGACCCTCGCTCTGGAAGTCGGGTATTTCCGTCCGGAGATGCAAAAAACCGAAACGCTCACAAGCGGGGAGATTGGTTACATCGTCACCAATCTTCGCGAAGTCCGCGCGGCCCGGGTCGGCGACACGGTCACCATGGAAAAAAACCAGGCCCAAACCGCCCTACCTGGTTATCGGGAGATAAAGCCAATGGTTTTCGCCTCGATTTTTCCGACATCCGGCGATGAATATCCAGTGCTTCGCGACGCGATGGACAAACTCAAACTCAGCGACGCCTCGCTGTCTTTTGAGCCGGAACACGTGCCGGCCCTGGGGTTTGGCTTTCGCACCGGGTTTCTGGGACTCCTGCATATGGACATCGTCCGCGAGCGGCTAACTCGCGAGTTTGATCTGGAACTTGTCCTGACTGCGCCGTCGGTGGCATATGTCGTGGAAAAAACCAACGGGGAAAAGGTCACAATTTACAATCCCGTTAATCTGCCCGATCCGGCCGAAACGCGCGTCATCGCCGAGCCATGGGTGGATCTGGAAATCGTCAGCCCGGAGAAATACCTCGGGGGCATCATGACTCTGATAACGACCCGCCGCGGCGCGCACAAGGAAACTTCGTACTTGGGGCCGGGAAGACTGAAGCTCCTCTTCGAAGTTCCGCTTGCCAACATCATCAGCGACTTTTACGACAAGCTCAAAAGCATCTCCTCCGGGTACGCTTCAATGAACTACACTTTGCTGGATTATCGGCAAGGGGACTTGGTGAAAGTGGACATCCTTGTCGCCGGGGAACGCGTCGACTCTCTGTCATTTATCATCCACCAAAGCGTCGCGGTTACTGATGGGCGGCGGATAGTTGAGAAACTGAAAGAGCTTCTGCCCAAGCAGCAGTTTCCGGTGGCAGTGCAAGCCGCNATCGGGGGGAAAATTATCGCCCGTGAAACCATCCCGGCGCTCCGAAAGGACGTTACGGCAAAANTATATGGCGGCGACGTGACGCGGAAGATGAAGCTTCTCAAGAAACAAAAAAAGGGCAAGAAGCGTCTCACCCAGCATGGCCGCGTGCAGATCCCCCAGGAGGCTTTCCTGGAATTGATGAAAAGAGGTTAACCGAAAAAGGGGAGGATGGTAAATAAAACCATGGAAAAAATTATCACGATAGACAGCACGATCATTATCTTGCGCAATAGTTTCCGGTCTCTCATGGCCGGATTATAACATATGTTCCGCGATTATCTAAAATCAAAAACTTTTTTTGTTATCGGCTTGGTATTGGTGGTGCTGATGGGCTACCTGTTGAGCAAGGAGCTGAATCGGCGTTACCGGATCAGCCGGGAGATCGAGGGTCTGGAACAGGAGATTGCCCGGTTCGACAATCAGAACGAGGAACTTTCCCGGCTCGTCGATTATTTGCAGACGCCCGAATACCAGGAACGGCAGGCTCGCCCGCTTTTGAACTTGCAAAAATCGGGCGAGTTCGCCGTCGCTTTGCCGCCTGCGCCCGAGGACGAGCCCGGATTTGTGGATCCTGACGACAACTCCAGGCTACCGTCTACTAATTACCAGCTCTGGTGGAACTATTTTTTCGCGCCTAAAAATCCCGATATATGACTCTTTTTTCCGCCTCGCACGCAATTCGATTGACGCTGCTCCTGTTTCTTATATTTCTTCTCGGGTTGAACCTGGTGATATTTGGGATCTATCAATTGGACTGGGAGGGCCCGCTGGCTCGAGGGCTTGCCGGCGCGGTAGGCTTGCCGGCGGCGGTGGTGAACGGGAGGTTCGTTCCCCTTCAGGATTTTTATGAACGCAGGGCCTCGGCGGAAAGACTTCAGCAGGTTGACGGGGACGGCTCCCAGGTTTCGGAGAGCGAAATTCTGAGCGGCCTGGTGAGAGAGGAGTTGATACTGCAGCTGGCCCGCGAGAACAACCTCACGGTCCCGAGAGCCCAGTTGTCCCTGCACCGGGATTATTTATTGCGAAATTTTGACGTAAACGGTTCTGCGGAGGAGGAGTTGCGCCGCTATGATTTGACCTCTGAGGAATTTCTCGAGGCTTTTGCCTTGCCGGATTATCTCGAAGCAATCGTTGCCATTCGGTATTTATCCGACGGCAACGGTAGGGCCGCGACCATGGCGGAGAGCGTGCACGTGGAGCTCCTGGGCGGTCAAATTTCTTTTACCGAGGCGGCGGCCAAGTATAGCGACGATGAGGAGAGCAAGTACCTTGGTGGGGAGATCGGTTTTCGCGCGCAGACGGATTTGCCGCCGTGGGAGAGCGGGATTGTTTTTGATCTCGACATCAATGAAGTGGGCCCCGTCGCGGTTTCGCCGGACGGGTTTCGGATTTTTACCGTAACCGCGCGGGACGAACAGAGCGACCCGCCGCGGCTCCAAGTCCGACAGATTTTCTTCGCGGACTACTCTTTCGACGAGTTTTTCGAGGACTACACATCGCACCAGTCGGTTTATGTTTTCAGGAAGTTGTAATATAATTTGGGAGCGCGGGATTAGTACAGTGGTAGTACGCTTGCTTCCCAAGCAAGAGATGCGAGTTCGATTCTCGTATCCCGCTTTGAACCGTAGTTGGTAAGTGGGAGTACAATTTCAAAATAATAAACGGCTCAACCTTAGTAATCTTCCTTGTAGCTCTCTCCCCTGACGAGGGGAGAGTAAGGAGAGAGGTCGGTTGAGCCGTTTATTTGCAAACGAGCGAGGAAGTGGAAACGGTTAACGTTTACATTTCTGAGCGAGCGCAACAAACACGAGGTCGTATTTTAGTTAAAGTAAGGGATTTTTTTTGAAGACACTTGACGAATGTGTTTTTTGAGTGTAGGATTCCCGAAAAGCTATTCATCCTCGATGGACAAGGACGGACTAATGCAAAAGACTGGGATTGAGTACTTGCTTGGGGTGAATGAACTGCATTCCAGAGAGTTTTTGGAGTTGCAGGAACAAAGGAGGATTCATCGAAAGAGACATCCAACAGAGATAGCCGCGCTGAAATGCATGGACGGTCGGCTCCATCTGCCAAAAATGACCGAAACGCCGCTTGGAATCATCCAGCCATATCGGAATCTTGGGGGAAAATTTGATTTGGGCTGGCCCTTTTTTCAGCAGGCCATCCTGAAGTGGTTTGAGTATGCCGAGTCGAAAGGTCGGGACTGCCTGATCCTGGTGACGTACCACTATTCACGCGGGGAAAAGCATCGCGGTTGTAAAGGTTTTGCGTATGATACTGAGGCTGCTCGGGAGTTTTCCCGTAACCTGAAGGCCCAGTTCGACGCTGATTTTGGGCCTCCCAGGATGAAACAGCCGACCGGGTTATATGCCATGCACGTGGGTATCGAGACGGACTGGGATTCATTGATCCTTCACGACGAGAGTGGTCAGCCGCATGATTTGGCTGACTTCACGGAAATTTCCGACGATAAACTGCTCGAGCTTCTCTGCGAGTGGAACCCAACAATCGCCGAGCGCGCGCCCAATGTGCTGGAGGATTTTGTTCCGGTTGCCAAGGGTAACATCGCTCATATCAAAAAGGTTCGAATAGCCGATCGTAAGCCCACGGAAATCGACCACCAAGAGTGGGTAGCCTTTCTGGGTAGGGGAGCTGATTGGCTCCATCTGCCGAACACAGCACTCATCGTAGGTCCATGGCAACCCGATTTCTCTGAGCCAATACGCATCGCGGCGTCACTCATCAAGAGCAACTTGGACAATAATTCGGCGGACGCTCCGATTCGTCGCCACGGGCCTGTCCTCATGACGTCCGGGATCTATTACCGAACCGACACGGCCGAGCCTTATCTCGCCGCCAGAAAGTCGAAAGATTTGCGGGACGAGGCGATGAAAATCATCAGGGCAGAAGTACCGGACCTGCTTCCGCACCTAAAGATATTGGCAACTACCGTCAATATGAACACGAGGAAGTTCAACGTGCTTAAGGACTGAGCAACCGAGGATGTCTCACCTCAACCAGCCGCGAAGCGCAAGCTTTCGCGGCTGTATTGTTTTGGCCTATATTTATTGGTATCATTATTGTGGTTTGTCCGTCTGCCCGAGCCACCCCAATAAGGTAGCTGGCCCCGCACCTTCTTATGCCGATGTAGCTCAGTTGGTAGAGCAGCGCTTTCGTAAAGCGAAGGTCGTCGGTTCGATTCCGACCATCGGCTATGGAAGGTGCGGGGTGAATGCCGCAGCACAAAAGAGAGGTTCCTTGCCCACCGAATCCGCCAGCCGGCGGAGTAGGAGGGGATTCCGGGAGGTGGCTGAGGCAGGCGGAAAAGAATAGGGGAGACGTTTTGCAAAAATCTCTCCTCTTGTCAACACCCTTGTGCCTTGACACAAAACGCGAAAACAAAGGAAAATTTAGGCAGGTTTAAGCTCCAAAGCTTTCCAGATAAAGCTTTTTTTGTTAAGATAAAGGGCAATCATGGACAGTTCCGAGCAGAAACAAAACAAACCGAACCTTCAAAAATCAGAGATGGTCAGGCTCGCTTTTGAGCTAGGCTTCATCATCGCCCTGCCCGTCGTCGCGTTTGGCTATTTCGGCAAGTGGCTTGACCAACGCAGTGACACCTATCCGCTCCTCACGCTCATCGGAATTTTGGCAGCAATCGTCTCAACGAGTTTTTGGATGTATCGGAAATTCAGGAATTATTTCAAGAGTAGTAAGTGATAAGTTGTAAGCAGTAAGTCATGTTAGCCTTACCCCCTCTCGCGGCGGAAACAATCTTTCAAATCGGACCCCTGCCCGTGACCAATACTTATATCAATTCCACGATTGTCTTGGTTTTGTTCTTGATCCTGGGGCTGATGATGCGGAAACAGACCAGGGAAATTCCAGGAAAGCTACAGAACTTCGTGGAGAGCATATTCGAGTTTCTGCTCGGATACGTGGACCAGGTCACCCACGACCGCAAGAAGTCCCTGAGGTTTCTTCCGCTTGTCGGATCACTTTTCTTTTTCATCCTCATCTCCAACTGGCTCGGGATTTTTCCCGGTATCGGTTCCATCGGCCGTTGGCTCACTGTGCATGGGGAGGCAGAACTTGTGCCGATTTTCCGTCCGGCCAATACCGATCTAAATATGACCCTGGCAATGGCCGTGCTGGGAGTAGCCGCCTCTCACATATTCGGAATAGTGGCGATTGGGTTTTGGAAGTATGCGAACAAGTTCGTGAAGCTCGGCGACATTTGGCGGAGCTTCCGTCGCCCTACGGGAGATCTCCCGAAGGGAGAGAAACGCGGCGTTAGCATTTTCGTGGCGTTTGTCGAATTTGCAGTGGGNATCATCGAGATTTTTTCCGAAGTCGCCAAAATGGTTTCCCTGTCCCTTCGTTTATTCGGTAATGTTTTTGCGGGGGAAGTGCTCCTGACCGTGATGGCTAGTTTGCTGGCATTTGTCGTTCCCTTGCCCTTTATCGCTCTGGAGATCCTGGTCGGATTAATTCAAGCAGTTGTCTTTGCGATGCTGGTGCTAGTCTACTTAACTATAGCGACCATGGAGGTCGAAGCTGCGCATTGATTTTTGGATTTATTACTCTTAATGGCCCCGCCGACTATAAACCCAAAAAAAGAGTCGAGCAGGGTGCCAAAAGAAAGGAGAAAATTAATATGGACCCCGAAACAATCGGGACAATCGTCAAAGGCCTGACCATCGCGATCGGCGGTATCGCGCCAGCGATTGCCATTGGCAAGACTGCCTCAAAGGCGATGGAGTCCATCGGCCGCAACCCGGAATCGGCGGACAAGATCTTTGTCCCCATGCTTCTTGGTATGGCGTTTGCCGAAGCCATCGCGATTTACGCGCTGGTCATAACGTTCATTTTGTAGTTTTTCGACCTCTCCCTTGATCCCTCCCCATCTTCCTGGGGAGGGGAGGGTGAGGGGGAAATAGCCCTCTCCCCAATGCATGGGGAGAGCAGGAGAGAGGTTAGCTTATGGACTTATCGTCACTCATAACTTTAGCCACCGAGCAAGCCGTTGAAGCGGCGGCCGAACACCCCGAGGGATCCGCCGGGTTCATCGGCACTTTGGGGATTAACTGGAAATTGTTTCTCGCTCAGCTTCTGAATTTCGGCATTGTCCTTTTTATCTTGTGGAAATGGGTGATGAAGCCGGTGGTAGGGGCGCTGGAATCGCGGCGGGTAAAAATCGAGCAGTCACTGAAGAAAGCCCAGGACATCGAGGAGCGTCTGCAAAAATTCGAGGAACACAAGGAGGGGGAGCTCCGCCGCATTCGCGTCCAGGGACAGGAAATTTTGAATCAGGCTAACGCCGCCGCCGCCAGCGCAAAGGCGGAAACGGTCGCTGCGGGGCGCGCCGAAGCGGACCGGATTTTGCAGGAGACGAAGCGGACCATTGCCGCGGAGAAGGATCAGATGATGGCGGAGCTCCGGGAGGAGGTGGCGGGGCTAACGGTAATGGCGACGGAGAAAATCCTGCGCGAGAAATTGGATGGCACAAAAGATAAACGACTGATTGAGGAAGTTATTAAAAGTTTTAAATGAGTTTGCAACCTCACCCTTACCCTCTCCGGTATCGGAGAGGAATAAAAGGTGAGGTAAGGAATACGAAAGTGAGATATACACCCAGACAATATGCGGCCGCACTGCACCAAGCGATTTCTCAAACATCACCGGCGGTACAGGAAAAAGTTTTGGATAATTTTGTCGCGGTACTGAAGGAAAACGGGGATATCGGGAATCTAGATGCGATCGAGAGCGAATTTTCAGCTTACGAAAAAGAGGCGCGAGGAATTGTCACTGCCCAAGTAACAACGGCCAAATCGCTTGGCGCCGAACAGGAAAAAAAGATTGTCGCGGAGCTCAATGAGTATATCAGCGGCCAGGTCGAGCTCAAGAAAAAAGTGGACGAGGGGCTCATCGGCGGCGTAGTGGTGAAAATCGGCGATGAACTCCTAGACGCCTCGCTTCGCAGGAATCTCCAGGATCTTAAAAAGAAATTGATCAGCTAATATGGCGCAGACAGAAAAAATCATCAAGGAACTTCGGGAACGTCTCGCTGGGTTTAAGACCGAGAGCCGATTTGAAAAAGTCGGGGAAGTACTCCGGGTCGGCGACGGAGTGGCGAGAATCTCAGGGCTGTCCCAGGTTGCCGCCCAGGAAATGGTGGAATTCGAGACCGATTCCGGAAAAATTTTCGGAGTCGCCTTCAACCTGGAGGAAAATGAAATCGGGGCCGTGATTCTCGGCGACCAGAAAGCCATCAAAGTGGGCAGTGTTGTCCGCGGCACCGGACGGATCCTTTCCGTGCCGGTCGGCCAGGGCGTCATCGGGCGCGTCCTCAATCCCCTCGGCGAGCCGGTGGACGGCAAGGGCGCGTTGAAGAGCGAGGCTTATTATCCAGTGGAAAAAGTCGCGCCCGGCGTGATTACTCGGGAGGCGGTTCGGCAGCCGGTGCAGACCGGCATCAAGGCGATTGACGCGATGATTCCTATCGGCCGCGGCCAGCGCGAGCTCATCATCGGCGACCGGCAGACCGGCAAGACGGCCATTGCGATCGACGCGATTCTCAACCAAAAAGATCAGAACATGCTCTGTGTTTATGTCGCGATCGGGCAAAAAGAGTCCAAAGTCGCTAAAATCGTCAAGGAACTGACCGATCGCGGCGCCATGGCCTATACCTGCGTCGTTTTGGCCGGTGTTTCCGAACCGGCCGCGTTTTCGTACATCGCCCCGTACGCGGGCTGCGCGATCGGCGAGTATTTTATGGATCAGGGCAAAGACGTGCTGGTCGTTTATGATGATTTGTCCAAGCACGCGGTGGCCTACCGGCAGATTTCGCTGCTGCTGCGGCGGCCGCCGGGACGGGAAGCCTACCCGGGGGACGTTTTTTATCTGCATTCGCGATTGCTGGAGCGTGCGGCAAAGCTCAACAAGGACTTCGGCGGCGGCAGTCTCACCGCCCTGCCGATTATCGAAACCCAAGCCGGCGACGTTTCCGCATACGTGCCGACCAACGTCATTTCCATCACGGACGGGCAGATCTACCTCGAGACGGATTTATTTTATCAGGGCATCCGGCCGGCCCTCAATGTCGGGATTTCCGTGTCCCGCGTGGGCTCATCGGCGCAGATCAAAGCGATGAAAAAAGTCGCGGGGAAGCTTCGTCTCGATATGGCGCAGTACCGCGAACTCGCGGGTTTTGCTCAGTTTGCTTCGGACCTCGACGAGGGGACCCGGAAACAGATCGAGCGCGGCAGGCGGATGGTCGAGGTTCTCAAACAGCCTCAGTACGCGCCCCTGCCGGTGGAAAGCCAGGTAGCAATCATTTACGCGGGCACCAACGGGTATCTCGATGACATTCCAGTCGAAAAAATTCGGGAGTTCGAACAAAAGTTCCATGAGTATCTCCGCGCCAACGCCCGGGAGCTTTTGACGCATATCCGGGTGAAGAAGGAGCTTGAGGGAGAAATGGAAGAGAAACTTAAGCGTTTGATCGCGGAATTCAAAAAATCCTATGCTTAAAAATCCGAAACACGAAATCCGAAATCCGAAAAAATATATAAATTCAAAATCCGGAATTCTAAAAGTTTTGAATTTGGAATTTGAGGGATTAAAATTTGTTTCGAGCTTCGATATTCGAATTTCGAGTTTTACCTAAATTTATGCCCTCGACTAAAGATTTACGCCGCAGAATCAAATCGGTCCGTTCTACCAGGCAGATAACCAAAGCCATGGAACTGGTCGCCGCGGCCAAGATGCGGAAAGCCCAGCTGCAGGCCGTTGCCACCCGCGCTTATACCAGTCTGGTGCGCGAAATGATTAGAAACCTCCGCGGCCGGGCGGATTTTCGCATTCATCGTTTGCTCAGGAAGCCGCAAACGGTCCGTTCGGTTGGCGTTATTTTGCTAACATCCAATCGCGGCCTGATCGGCGGTTTCAACAACAACCTCGTGGGCGCCGCGCTCAACTACGTCAAAAGCGAGCAAGGAAAGGGTTTCGAGTTTATCACTATCGGCAGAAAAGGAGCAATGACGGTTCGTCAGCGCGGCTTTACCCTCGCCGCCGAGTTTGAAAAGAAGGACATCGCCGCGGGCCCGGCCGAAATCCTGCCGCTCTCGAGGCTCGTTACGGACGACTTTGTGAACGGGCGGTATGACCGGGTGGTGCTGGTATATATGGAGTTTTTGAGTACCCTGCGCCAGGAGCCGCGCGTTTTGGAGCTGCTCCCGCTATCGCAGCGTTTAGAGCAGGCGGCGCTATGGGAGGAGGAGCCCCTCACACTGCCCACCACTGATTTTCTCTTTGAGCCATCTGCGGACCTCGTCCTTGAGAAACTTTTGCCCCGGGTCGTGGAGATGAATCTGTATCAGGCCCTTTTGGAGACCAACGCGGCGGAACACTCCGCCCGGATGGTAGCGATGAAGAACGCGTCTGACGCCGCCCAAGATCTCATCCGCGAGCTCACGCTGGATTATAACCAGATCAGGCAAGCGGGAATCACCAAGGAAATCAGCGAGATAGTGGCCGGACAATTAGCCATAAATCATTAGCGTTATGGGGGACAGAGAAAGCAGCGTCGGGGAAACCCGGGCCGGAGTCATGGCGGAATTACAGGGGGCGATGCGCTCCCTTGCCGAGTATTCCGAACAAGGCTTGATGTCGCCGGAACAAAGCGCGCACTACCATGAGATCAGGAATGAATGGGATAACATTTCCGGGCCCGAAGACGACGTGGCAATCGCGGAATTGGATAATTTCATGGACCGAATTGGTGTATTATTAACGGAATTTGAAAAGAAAAATGGTGAATAAGCAGGCAACAGGAAAAATCAGTCAGGTTTTGGGTCCGGTGGTGGACGTTAAATTTGAGGGGCATCAGCCCGCCATCTATAACGCCCTCGAGGTCGCGCGTCCGAAAACCCAGGCGATCGCCGCCGGCACGGGTCGCGGGGACAAAATCATTCTCGAGGTGTCCCAGGCGCTGGGCGGCGGAGTAGTGCGTACCATCGCGATGGATTCGACAGACGGGCTGACGCGCGGAGCGGACGTGCGCGACACTGGTTCTCCGATTTCCGTGCCGGTCGGCCGCAAAACTTTGGGACGGATGTTTAATTTGCTCGGCGATCCGATTGACGGGAAAGGCGCTGTGGAGGCGGAGAAACGCTACCCGATCCACCGCCCGACGCCGAAGTTCACTTCTCAGTCCACCAAGACGGAGATTTTGGAGACCGGCATCAAAGTCATCGACCTCATCGCGCCGATCGTCAAAGGAGGCAAGGTCGGCCTGTTTGGCGGCGCCGGCGTGGGAAAGACGGTCATCATCCAGGAGCTCATCCGCAACATCGCTACTGAGCACGGCGGATTCTCCGTGTTCGCCGGGGTTGGGGAGCGCACTCGCGAAGGCAATGACCTCTATCATGAAATGAAAGAGTCGGGAGTGCTTGCCAAAACCGCCCTGGTTTTCGGGCAGATGAACGAGCCGCCGGGAGCGCGGGCCCGCGTAGGGCTCTCCGGGCTGACTTTTGCCGAGTATTTCCGCGACGAGGAAAAACAGGACGTGCTCCTGTTCATCGACAATATCTTCCGGTTCACCCAGGCTGGTTCGGAAGTCTCCGCTCTGCTGGGACGCATCCCTTCGGCGGTCGGGTACCAGCCGACTCTCGCCAACGAGATGGGGGAACTGCAGGAGCGCATCACTTCTACGGACAAAGGCTCGATCACCTCAGTTCAGGCCGTGTACGTGCCGGCAGACGATCTGACCGACCCAGCCCCGGCCACGACTTTTGGTCACCTTGATTCGACGATCGTTTTGGCCCGGTCGCTGTCGGAACTGGGGATTTACCCGGCGGTTGACCCGCTGGATTCAACTTCGACCATTCTCGACCCCAACATCGTGGGTGTCGAACACTACGAAGTCGCCCGCGGCGTCCAGCGCGTGCTGCAGCGTTACAAGGATCTGCAGGATATCATCGCCATCCTTGGCATCGAGGAACTATCCGACGAGGATAAACAGACCGTGGCGCGAGCGCGCAAAGTCCAGCGCTTCCTTTCCCAGCCGTTTTTCGTGGCCGAGACTTTTACGGGCCGCAAAGGGGAATACGTTCCTCTGCGCGACACCATCCGCGCTTTCAAAATGATTCTGGCGGGCGAGCTGGACGGCGTCGCGGAACAGGATTTTTACATGAAGGGCGGGATAGAGCAGGTGAAAAAATCGTAAATCTATTTTTTCATCCTGAGTCCGCCGGCTGGAGGACGAAGGATCCTCCTATCTGTGAGATTGCNTCTCCCTCGACCATTCGGCCAGCTCGTGGTGGTGAGNAAAGCCGAACCACAAGATCGGGATAGCAATGACAAATTATGACGAAAACACTCAAATTTCGCATCGCCACTCCTGACCGCGTGATTTTGGAAACGGAAGTGGAGCGGGTCACTTGCGCGACGCAACTCGGCGAGGTGACCATATTGCCCGATCATATCCCGTTGGTCGCGAATTTGATGCCGGGCGAAATGACAATCGTTGAAAAAGCCGGACCGCGGTATCTGGCCGTGACCGGCGGGTTTTTGGAAGTGCGGCCAGGCAACGAGGTCGTGATTTTGGCCGACGCCGCCGAGCACGTCGAGGAGATTGATATCAAACGGGCTGAAGAAGCGCGGGAGCGGGCGCGCAAAAGAATGACCGAGGAGGTGAAGGATGCCGAGTCATTTGCCGAAGCGCAGGCCGCTCTGGAGCGGTCGCTCGCCAGACTGCGCGTCGGCAAGCGCAAGTACCGCGATGTCGGCCGGCGCGCCCCCGGTTCCCCGGAAAAGCCCTAGTTAGGGTACAATGTATTAATGGCGGCCAAAATTCCCGAGACATTGAAATTTAGCTGGCCGGATCGGACAAAGTTGTCCGCCGGCGCTTTTTGGGTTGTCCAGACGCTCCAAAAAAACGGATTTGAAGCCCTGTTCGCCGGAGGAGCCGTGCGCGACGCGCTTCTCAAGCGCCCGATCAAGGAAATCGATATCGCGACCAACGCGCGGCCGCAGGCAGTCCAAAAAATATTCGCCCGGACCATCCCCACGGGGCTCAAGCATGGCACCGTCACGGTGCGGGAGGGCGGAGAGAGTTACGAAGTAACGACATTTCGCGTGGAAGGTCCGTACCGAGATTACCGGCGGCCCTCGAAGGTGACTTTTGTCCGGAGCGCCGCCGAGGACGCGGTGCGCCGCGATTTCGGCATCAACGCGCTTTTTTATGATGTCGCCAAGCGCGCGGTCGTGGATTACGTGGGCGGGATAGCGGACCTGTCCCATCGCCAGGTTGCGTTCGTGGGGGACTCGCAGTCCCGTATCCGCGAGGATGCCCTGCGCATGCTGCGGGCGGTGCGGTTTGTAACAACTCTGAATTTTGAACTCGCCCGCGAAGCGCGCAAAGCGATCGAAAAAAACGCAAAGCTCATCAGAAAAATCTCTTCCGAAAGAATAAAGCAGGAGCTGGACCGGATTATCGCCTCGGAGCGCGTTTCCGTGGGTTTCGGGACGCTCGATGTCGTAGGACTGACTGAGCATATCCTGCCGGAGCTACATGAACTGCAAGGAGTGACGCAGCCGCGTAATCTTCATTCCGAGGGGGACGTTTACGCGCACACGCTTCTCGCCCTCGAGAAAATGGATGAGGGTTTCGACCTGCCGACGCGCTACGCCGTGCTGTTCCATGATATGGGCAAGAAAAAGACGCGCGCGGTGCGCGACGGCCGCGTTACATTTTACAGTCATCAGACCGAGAGCGCGGCAATCGCCAAAAAGATATGTGAGCGTTTGAAATTTAGCCGGCAGGAAACCGACAAAATCATCTGGTTGGTCAAAAATCATATGGTTCCCTTTGACGTTGCCGAAATGAAGCTTTCGACCAAGCGCAAGTGGGCACTGCATCCGTATTTTGCGGATCTTTTGAAACTTTACGCCGCCGATAACGCCGCGTCGCTGCGCCCGTCTGGTAAACCAAATCGCGAACCCCCAGGTTATCGGGAGTGGCAACGGGTGCTGAGGAACCTGGCCCGACAGCCGGAAATGAAAAAACCTCTCCTCACGGGCGATGAAGTGATGAAAATATTGAAGCTCAAACCGGGGCCGGACGTTGGCAAGGTTTTGAAATTTTTGGAAGAGAAGAAGCTGGCAGGGAAGATAAAGGACAAGAAAGCAGCGCTAGAGTTTTTGAAACAAAAAGGAACATCAGTTTTAAACTAAACAAAAAACACCCTATGAGGGAGTTTTTTATGGCGGACCCGACCGGATTTGAACCGGCGATCTTCTCCGTGACAGGGAGACGTGTTAGACCAGGCTACACCACGGGTCCTCGCTTGTTGGTGCCAGGGGTCGGAATCGAACCGACGACCTAGGGCTTATGAGTCCCTCGCTCTAACCGACTGAGCTACCCTGGCTTGTCACCCCAAAACAGATTATTTTGGGAGCCAAATTTTTTGGTTGCGGGGGTGGGATTTGAACCCACGACCTCGAGGTTATGAGCCTCGCGAGCTACCAGACTGCTCTACCCCGCTACGAGTAGTTGAGAGCATAACATAATCAAGGAAATTTTTCAAGAGTTATTTTATGCTATACTTTTTATATGAATTATGTAGTTACGTTAACTTTAAGTGTTTCATTGAGTTTTCTGGGGCATCACTTCGCCGAGAGTCTGCTGAAGCGGCGGCGGGGTAGTCTCCCTCGTTTAGTTTTGCGCGGGTATCGGGTTCATCACAGTTTTTTCGGAGCCCTGGCAGTTGTGATTGGTTTGGCTTTCGCCGGCAGCTATCCCTTGCTCGCGACGTTGGGGTATGGAATCGGCAACCTCTGGCAGCACAAACGGGCTCACAATCAAGAAAATGAAAAGGGCATGACACTTTTAACGCGCGTAACTGAATGAATTTTGAACTGCTCCTCATCCCTATTGTCATCGTTGGTTTCGGGGCGGTCATTTATTTTCTGACCCGCCGGCCGAAGCCCGACCAGGGACAGCAGGTCCTCCTCGAGTGGCTCAAGGAAATGCGCGGATCCTCCGAGACGATGCAGAAGCGAATCGACGAGACCAACAAGACCATCAGTGACCGGCTCGATAACGCCGCGCGCTTTATCGGCGCGCTCCAGAAGGAGCTGGGGGGCTTCGCCCAGATCGGCCCGGATATACGAAAGCTCTCCGAGGTTTTGGCCAGCCCGAAGGCCCGCGGGAATTTCGGCGAGGAAATTCTCGAGGAGCTTCTGCGCCAGGCCCTTCCTCGCACCGCGTACGAATTTCAGCACAAGTTCCGAAGCGGGGAAGTGGTGGACGCGATGGTGCGGGTAGGCAACCACATTCTGCCCATAGACAGCAAATTCAGTCTCGAGAATTTTCGTCTCTACAAAGAGGCAAAAACGGAGGAGGCGGCCGAGGGACTCAAGAAAGCATTCCTGAAGGATATCAAGAAGCGGGTGGATGAGATCCAAAAGAAATACATACTGCCCCAGGAAGGGACCTTTGATTTTGCGCTAATGTATATTCCCAGTGAGGGCCTGTATTCTGAGGTTTCGGAAGACACGGGCATTGTCAGTTATTCAAGAGAGAAGAAAGTATTTTTCGTGAGTCCGCAGAATTTATATCTGCATCTGCAGGTCGTACTGCTGGGACTGCGGCGCGAACAAATCAGCGAAAAAGCCGGACAAATCCTCGCCATGATCACCGGCATCAGGCAGGAGAGCGAGAAGTTCGGCCGGAACCTGGAGGTGCTCTCTACGCACGTCAAAAATTCCGGTAACACCATGGGAACGGTGCTCAATGACTATGCTAAACTGAAGACTGCGATTAGCAACGCGGCGAATTTACAAATCGACACTCCCGGCGGCGGTCGGACGGGGGATAACTCACCCCCGCTTTCTCCCCCTTAGCGAGGGGGAGGTGAGGAGGGGGTTTGAGGTAATTTTATGGAAATAAAAGACGTATTTGATGTTTTCAGCACCAAGCACGAGGAACAGCGCGTCGGCATTTTCGTTGACGTCCAGAATCTCTATTACTCGGCAAGGAATATTTACAATGCCCGGGTCAATTATTCGGCGCTTTTGAAGGAAGTGGTTGGTGAACGCAAACTCATCCGAGCGATCGCCTATGTGATCCGCGCGCAGATGCCGGAGGAGCACACGTTTTTCGAGGCCCTGCAGAAGGCGGGATTCGAAGTCAAGACCAAGGATCTGCAGGTTTTCTTCGGGGGGATCAAGAAAGGCGACTGGGATGTCGGCATCACCATGGACATCATCAAACAGATGAACAAGCTCGATGCCATCGTGCTCGCCTCAGGCGACGGTGACTATATTCCGCTGGTGGACTATGTGAAGAATTTCGGGGTGCGGGCGGAACTCATCGCGTTCGGCAAGAGTTCTTCGTCCCGGCTCGTGGAAGTGGTTGATGATTTCATCGACCTCGACAAAAATCCGAAGAAGTTCCTGATTCCGATTAAAAAGTAGCGACCCCAATTTACGAATTACATCCGAATGTCACGAATAGTATCTGCAAATATTCGCATCATTCGGGTGTGGATTCAGGTCATTCGTATCGCTTTATGAGGCCTATCGCCATTTTCGATATCGACGGGACGATCTTCCGTTCTAGTTTGGTGATTCAGCTGTTCACTAAACTGGTGAGACGGAAGATCTTTTCGCCGAGTGTCTTGGCGAGGGTTCGTTCGTTCGAAGTGAAGTGGCTCAATCGCCAGGGCCATTACGATGATTATATAAACGAGCTTGTGCAGGTTTACCACCGGTCCATCGTGGGCAAAAAACGCTCCGAGATCATCCGCGCCAGCCGCGAGGTGGTCAGGGAGCAGAAGTACCGCACCTATCGCTATACCCGCAAGCTCCTTGCGGACCTGCGCAGAAAATATTTCACGATCTGCATATCCGGTTCACCTTTGGAGGTCGTGCGGGAGTACAACCGATTCCTGAAATTCGATAAAATATACGGGTCGGAGCTGGGGGTTGACGAGCGGGGCCGCTACACTGGCGTGGCCCTCCATCTTCCGTCGCATTACAAGAAGGAGGTCATCGTGCGCTATGTGACAGCGCATCACCTCAGCATGCGCGACTCGATCGGGGTGGGCGATACGGAGTCGGACATCGGTTTCCTCGAATTGGTGGATAACCCCATCGCGTTCAACCCCAACACCACTCTCGCGGCGCACGCAAAGAAAAAAGGGTGGAAGATCGTGATCGAGCGGAAGGATTTGGTCGTCGAGATTGACCCGCGAAAAGCGAAGTTCCTGAAAGTGTAAGTAAAATAAAACAAAATGCGAAAATTCTCGTTGCTGCAGATTCTGGGTATAGTTATCGGGCTATTTGCGTTCATTTTTATCGTCAACGGGCTGCTGTCACTGGATTGGACCTCTCCATCTAGCGGCAGTGCCTCATATCTACCGTTGGTAAGCCCCGAGATAGAGAGCTGTATAGCCCGAGAAAAAAATAGAACCGGGAGCGATTCTCAAGGAAGGATCATTGTTCAATTTTACCCCGTGGAGAGTAATATAGAAAAAGCGAACGCTCTACTTCGTGATCTGGGCTTCGTAAATACCCTCGGAGCTGTTCCAGGAAAAACGGATGAGGTGTGGATCAGAGTTGTACGGGATGAACAAAATATTCTCGAAGAGTTTTTCCAAGCGGTCGATTCGGTTGACTACCAAAATTTTATCAAGGGCCATTTGGGACTGATAAAACCGGACCTTTATCATGAGGTGACGGATCGAATTAGGGAGGCAGACTTAGGCATAGTTAAACAAATCGAGGGCGACAATGCAGATATCGGGGGCTTGGCAACGCCACGGCAAAGCTATAAATCGGGCACTTCATTTGTTCAGGAATACATTATCAGACTAGGGAGTCATATTTCACGAGAAGAAGTGGATAGCAGGTTTGGCGGATATGACATGGTAAGAATCGACGACTACGAGACTTTTTATCTCGATCCCATTGATTTTATGGTATTCATAAGCGTCGAAAAGGGACAGGAGGCCGGGTGGGTATGTTATCTTAATACAGAATATGGTGACCTCTTGCGCTTGCGAGCCCATATTGATATTCCGGTCGAGCCATTATAGGCCTTCCGTTATGCATGTACGCGCCCCCATAGCTCAATGGATAGAGTGTGGGCTTCCGAAGCCTGAGATGTAGGTTCGATTCCTACTGGGGGCAAAAATTGTAGATAGTAGTTGGTAGACGGCAGTTAAAGGCAAAGTTTATTAAAGTAGTGAAAAACCAAAAGGCATTTACTTTGATCGAGCTGCTGGTGGTGATAGCCATCATCGGGATTTTGTCTGGGATCGTGCTGGTGAGCCTTAACGGCAGCAGAAAAAAGGCATACCTGGCGCGGGCGCAGGAGGAAACCCAGGAATTGGCGAAAGCGCTGGCGTTTTACGCGTTTGATAGCGGCGGGGAGTACCCGCCAGACGCGAACCGTGATTTGCCGCCGGGATTGGA
>C687J35021_10001403_pt1 | contig 18175 bp, 13 predicted proteins | sample RifCSPhighO2_12_FD_35021 | JGI IMG/M metagenome (IMG submission 35021)
TGGCCGCCCGCCATGAACTCGCACAAGTCGTCGCCTCTCTAGAGGAGCGCATTGCCACCCGTACGGCGGAACTGACTGCGGCCAACGACACAGCGGTTCAAACCGGCAAACTGGCGGTTTTGGGCCAAATGGCGGCGGGTATCAGTCATGAAATATCCCAACCTCTGGCGGCGCTGCGCACGATGGCCGACAATGCCAGCGTTTTCCTGAGTCGCGATGATCTGCCCTCTGCCCGAAAGAACCTTGGACACATTGGGGACCTGTGTACACGCATGGGCAGCATCGTCGGAGAACTCAAAGCCTTTGCCCGCAAGGAGCCTGCCCGCCTTCAACCGGTGCCGCTATCGAGGGTGATTTCCAGCGCCCTGATGCTCGTGGAACCGCATCGGCATGCAGCGGGAGTTCACATCAATGCAGAGCCCACCAGCCTTTGGGTGACAGGCGACTCTATTCGCCTGGAGCAGGTGCTGGTCAACCTGATCCGAAATGGCATAGACGCGATGGAGCAGCAGCCCCTGCGCCAGCTCGACATTCATCTATGCGCCAATGCCACAGAGGTCACACTGTCCATCCGGGACCACGGACCGGGGCTGAGCCCACAGGTCCAGGCCCATTTGTTTGAGCCATTTTTCACGACCAAGCCCAGCGGTAAAGGCCTGGGACTGGGGCTGGCCCTGTCGCAGGCCATCGTGAAAGAGATGGGGGCCACGCTGAATGCCTGTAACGTGGAGCCAGGCGCCCGATTTGATCTCACCATGTGCAGGGCTGTTGAGCATGAATAATTCCACCATGACTGTTCTGCTTGTTGAAGACGATCCCCTGGTGTTGCTCGGTGCAGAACAGGCCCTGAGCCTGGCTGGCATGACGGTCTTCTCCGCTTCCGATGCCGAGACTGCGCTTCAAATATTGACAACCTCACCGCCCGACGTGGTGATCAGCGACATTCGATTGCCCGGCGCCGACGGCTTCGAGCTGCTTCGCAAAGTTCGTGATTTCGACAACGAAGTGCCTGTCATCCTGATGACTGGCCATGGCGACATTCGCATGGCGGTGGATGCCATGCACAGCGGCGCCTATGATTTTCTGGAGAAACCCTTTTCCTCCGACCGCCTCACCGAGGTCGTTCGCCGGGCGCTTGAAAAACGCCATCTGGTGCAGGAAAACCGGCGTCTTCAGGCTCTGGTGGCCGCCCAGAGTGCCAGCGACCTGATTGGTCAGACCCCAGCCATCAATGAGGCCAGGCGCCGCATCGGCGCGCTGGGCCCAACGCAGGTAGACGTTCTGATTCGTGGCGAAACCGGCACGGGTAAAGAAGTGGTGGCACGGGCTCTGCACCGAGCTTCTGGACGGCGGGGGCCCTTTGTGGCCATCAACTGCGGCGCCTTGCCAGAATCCATCTTTGAAAGCGAGATGTTTGGCCATGAGGCTGGCGCATTCACGGGCGCGGCACGCAAGCGCATTGGCAAGCTGGAGTACGCCTGCGGCGGCACGGTCTTTCTGGATGAAATCGAGAGTCTGCCCCTGACCCAGCAAGTCAAGATGCTGCGCGTATTGCAGGAACGACGTCTGGAGCGCCTGGGCGGCAATGAGTCGGTTGCCATTGACTGCCGCTTCATCGCTGCAGCGAAAATGGACTTGAAGGCACTGTCCGATCAGGGCGTCTTTCGTGCCGACTTGTACTACCGGCTGAATGTGGCCCATATTGCCCTCCCGCCGGTCAGAGAGCGGCGAGAGGATATTCCCTTGCTCATGACCCACTGTGTGCGCCTGGCGGCAGACCGCTACGGCGTGAACCCGCCATCCTGGAGCGAACTGCAGATGGCCAGCTGGCAAGGCCAGGACTGGCCCGGCAACGTGCGTGAGCTCAAAAACGTGGCGGATCGCCTGTGCCTTGGACTGGAGGGCAACGCCGCGTCGCCCCCCGCCAATGCTACGGAGTCACCCGCCCTGGCCCTGCAGATAGAAGCCTTCGAAAAACACCTGATTGTTCAGGCCTTGATCGCCCACGCTGGTAACGTCACCCTCGCCGCAGAGCACCTCAAGCTGCCGAGAAAAACCTTGTACGACAAAGTCGCCCGCCATGCCATCGACCCCACAGGTTACCGCACCTGAGCCACCTCACACCGGGAAAGAAAAATCCACGCAGTAGCTCACCAGTTCGCGCATGGCCCGAACCAGTTCACGGCGGTCATCACGTCGCCATTGAAAGGCATAGTGCAAGGGGGCCAGCGGCACATCACTGACCAGCAACTGAAGTGGCCGGGTGCTCGCCGAAGTGCTGGCCCAGTGTTCAGGAAGAAACCCGATACCCAAACCGTGGCGCAACATGCCCGCAATGGCAGCCCAGTGGTTGCATTCGATGCGCTGGGGCGGCGCCAGCCCCTGGGCGAGCAGCCAGTCGTCCAGGATGCGCGTGGTCCCGGCCCCTGCGGGTAGCGTGATCAGCGGCCAGCGCTGCAGCAGCGCGGGCGTCAAAAAACCGTCCGAACCAGCCACTGCGGGCGAAGCCATCCAGGCGAACTGGGCCACACCCACCGGCTGCGAGAGCACCTGGCTGCTTGACGAACGCCCGGCGATCACAGCAAAGTCCAGCTCCCCTTTTTCAACCCGCCGCTCCAGCACCGCGCCCACATCCACATAAGGCTCTACCGACAAGTCGGGGTGCTGCTCACGTATTCGGGCCACAAAACCAGGCAGCCAGGTGAGGGCCGACAACTCCCCCACGCCGAAACGGCACCGCCCACCGAGCCCGGCTCTGGTGCTGAACGTGCCCTGCAAGGCAGCCACGGAATCAAGCACCGCCATGGCAGGAGCCAGCAAACGCATGCCATCGTCTGTCAATTCAGCACGATGGCCACTGCGATCAAACAGGGTGTGCCCCAAAGCCAGTTCCAGTTCAACCAGCCGCTTGGACAGGGACGATACCGACAGATGCAAACGCTGTGCGGCCGTGGCGAAGCTGGCGCAAGTGGCTGCGCTGTAAAAGGCCTCAAGCTGTTTGAGTGTGGGCTGGACCGGCATCTTGTTTCATTTTATACAACGATATTTTTCAAAATATATCGCTTTATAGAAATAAAGAGCCTCCTTACAGTGCCGTGACTTTGCTCACGCACTCCCCATGACTGATTCATCCACCTCGCACACTCCTGATGTGATCCAGCCCCGCAGCCTTGAACGCACCCAGCACCTGCCCCGCGTGCTGCGCGATGTGCTGTGCCTGGACGACTTCGAGGCCAAGGCCCGGCGCCACCTGCCGCGCCCGATATTTGGCTACATTGCCGGTGCTGCCGAAGACAATCGCTCGCACCACGACAATCGCAGTGTGTTTGACGACTACGGCTTCACCACCCGCACGCTGGTGGATGTTTCCCGCCGCAGCCAGGCCGTGGATCTGTTTGGCCAACGCTACAGCAGCCCTTTCGGTATTGCTCCCATGGGCATCAACGCCCTTTCCACGTACCGGGGCGACCTGGTTCTGGCCAGGGCCGCCCGCCAGGCGGGTATCGCATCCATCTTGAGCGGCACATCCCTGATTCCCATGGAGACGGTGGCGCAGGCTGCGCCGGACACCTGGTTTCAAGCCTACCTGCCGGGCGACCCCACCCGCATTGAGGCCCTGGTGGCGCGGGTGGCGCGTGCGGGAATCAAGACACTGGTCGTCACGGTGGATCTTCCCGTATCAGCCAACCGGGAAAACAATGTGCGCACCGGCTTCTCCACCCCGTTGCGCCCCAGCCTGCGCCTGGCGTGGGACGGTCTGACGCGCCCGTCCTGGCTGGTGGGCACGCTGCTGCGCACCTGGGTCAACCACGGCATGCCGCATTTTGAGAACTCGTTTGCCACCCGCGGCGCGCCCATTGTCTCTCGCCATGTGCAGCGCGACTTTTCAGCACGGGACCACCTGGACTGGGGCCATCTGGCACAGATTCGCAGGCAATGGCAGGGGCCGCTGGTGATCAAAGGCATTCTCAGCGTGGCCGATGCACGTGCCGCTGCAGCACTTGGCGCCGATGGGATCATTCTGTCCAACCACGGTGGGCGCCAACTCGATGGGGCCGTATCGCCCCTGCGGCTATTGCCCCCCGTGGTGGAGGCTGCGGGCCCCATGCCGGTGCTGATCGACAGCGGGTTTCGCCGCGGTTCGGACGTGCTCAAGGCGCTGGCCCTGGGCGCACGCATGGTTTTTCTGGGGCGCCCCTTCAACTACGCGGCCGCTGTAGCGTCCGAGGCTGGCGTGCTGCACGCCATCTCTCTGCTGCGCGACGAGGTGGACCGCAACATGGCCATGCTGGGCGTGAACCGGTGCGCCGAACTCTCCCCCGAGTGCCTGGTACTGAAGCGATGAACGCAGCCCCTCCCAGGGAGACCGAAGACCGAAACGTGCGGCCATCCAGACAAGGCCGCAGCCTGATTCTGGAAAACCGCACAACCCCCCCCCTTCCAACCCAATGAAATCAATGGCTTGGGACATATCGCGCCTTGGCAAGCATATTGCGTAAAGAACTGGCCGTGAACGCAACACGGTTTTCAAAACAACCCAATGGAGACAACCATGAAATTGAAGCACCTACTCACCAGCGCCCTGATCGTCGCAAGCGTCGGCCACGCCATGGCACAGCAGCAATTCGTCAACGTGCTGACGGGGGGCCAGAGCGGCGTGTATTACCCGATGGGTGTGGCGCTGTCACAGGTGTATGCCAAATCCATCCCCAATGTGCGCTCCACTGCACAGGTCACCAAGGCCTCCGCCGAAAACCTCAACCTGCTCCAGGGAGGCCGTGGCGAGCTGGCCATGGCGCTGGGCGATGCGGTGTCGGATGCCTGGAAAGGCGATGCAGAAGCAGGCTTCAAAACCAAGCTGGACAAGCTGCGGGGCCTCTCGGGCACCTACGACAATTACATTCAGATCGTGGCAAGCGCCGACTCCGGTATCAAGACCCTGGCGGACCTGAAAGGCAAGCGCATCTCCGTGGGTGCGGCCAAGTCCGGCACCGAACTGAATGCCCGTGCCATTTTCAAGGCCGCAGGCATCAGTTACACCGATCTCGCCAAGGTGGAATACCTGGCCTTTGGTGAGTCGGTCGAGCTGATGAAGAACCGCCAGCTCGATGCCACCTTGCAGTCAGCCGGTCTGGGTGTTTCCTCGATTCGCGACCTGGCTACAGCGGTGAAGATCATCATCATCCCGGTACCCGCCGATGTGGTGGCCAAGGTGGGTGATGCGGCCTATCAGTCCGCCGTCATCCCGGCCAACACGTACACCGGGCAAACAACCGATATTGCGACAGCAGCCATTCCCAACTTCCTGGTCACGCACTCGGGTGTGCCGAACGAACTGGCCTACCAAATGACCAAATCCATGTACGAGAACCTGGACACGCTGTATGCGGCCCACAACTCGGCCAAGGCCATCAAACGTGAAAACGCAATCAAGGGCATGCCCATTCCTCTGCACCCGGGTGCCGAGCGTTACTACAAAGAAGTGGGTTTGATCAAGTAAGCGCATTTAGACGACGCTGAACAAGTCCCCGCGATGGCGCGCGCCCAGCTTTGGGATGGGAGCAAGGCGCAAACCACAGCCATAGCCGCAGCTATGGCGAGGATTTGCAACGCCGCAGACCGCCCAAAGCTGGGATGCGCGGCGCGCGAGGGACTTGTTCAGCGTTGCATTTACTATCAGCCACGTAAATCGCCCCTCCAAAGGGGTGATTCGACACCTTCCTTTTGAAGAAGCATCCATGAACGCTCCTATCACCAATCCAGATGCGACGGCACACACGCCGCTTACTGGCGCGATATTCTGGATCGCGATTTTGTTCTCCAGTTACCAGCTGTGGATGGCTTCTTTCCATCCCCTGTCCAGTTTGGTCATCCGCTCGATTCACGTGGGCTTTGTCCTGCTGCTGATTTATGCGGTCTACCCGCCCATGGGTGGACGCTCCGCCTTCTGGCGCGCCTGGGGCTGGGTTCTGGGCCTGACGGGCTTTGCCTTTGGTGTCTACCAATGGGTGTTTGAAGCAGACCTGACCCAACGCGCCGGTGAACTCACCACCGCCGACTGGGTGGTAGGCGTGGTCACGGTGGCACTGGTGTTTGACGCTGCCCGCCGGGCCATGGGCTGGGGTTTGCCCGTGATTTGCGCCACCTTTTTGCTGTACGGCACGTTTGGCGAACACCTGCCTGGTGCGCTGGCCCACCGGGGCTTTGGACTGGACCAAATCGTCAGCACGCTGGGTTTTGGCACCGAAGGCATCTACGGCACCCCAACCTATGTGTCTTCCACCTATATTTTCCTGTTCATTCTGTTCGGCTCCTTTCTGGAGCAGGCCGGCATGATCAAGCTGTTCACCGACTTCGCCCTGGGCACCGTCGGTCACACACGCGGTGGCCCGGCCAAAGTGGCTGTGATTTCTTCCGGCCTGATGGGCACCATCAGCGGATCGGGCGTGGCCAACGTGGTCACCACGGGCCAATTCACCATTCCGCTGATGAAGCGCTTTGGCTACAGCCCGGCCTTCGCCGGGGGCGTGGAAGCCACGGCCAGCATGGGCGGGCAAATCATGCCGCCGGTCATGGGCGCCGTTGCGTTCATCATGGCCGAAACCATCAATGTGCCCTACATCGAAATCGTCAAAGCCGCCGTCATTCCTGCCATTCTGTATTTCATCACCGCGTTCTGGATGGTGCACCTGGAAGCGGGCCACAAAGGCTTGATGGGCATGGCCAAAGAAGACTGCCCCAACCCCTGGACCGCCGTGCGCGAGCGCTGGTACCTGCTGCTGCCATTGGCCGGGCTGGTGACGCTGCTGTTCTCAGGCTACACCCCTCTGTTCTCGGGCACCGTCGGTCTGGGGCTCACCGCCATCCTGATCTTCGGCGCAGCCGTGTTGACGGGTGTGAAGAGCCTGGCCTTGCGGGGCTTGTTCTGGGTGTTGCTGGGCTTGGCTTGCTCGGGCTTCTTCCAGTTCGGTGTGGGGGCGTTCTTCGTTCTGGTGGCCCTCTTGATCGCATTGACTTACGCCCGCCGCGTAGGGGCCAATGCCCGCCAGCTGGCTGTCACCGCAATGGTGGACGGCGCCCGCCACGCGCTGCCCGTGGCCATTGCCTGCGCGCTGGTGGGCGTGATCATTGGCATGATCAACCTGACCGGTGTTGCCGCCGAGCTGGGCGGGCACATCATTGCCATTGGCGAGAAAAGCCTGTTCCTGGCGCTGTTTCTGACCATGGTGACCTGCCTGGTGCTGGGCATGGGCATTCCCACCATTCCCAACTACATCATCACCAGCTCGCTGGCCGCGCCGGTGCTGCTGCAACTGGGTGTGCCGCTGATCGTCTCGCACATGTTCGTCTTCTACTTCGGCATCATGGCCGACCTGACCCCGCCCGTAGCGCTGGCCGCTTTTGCGGCAGCACCCATTGCGCGTGAAAGCGGTCTGAAGATCAGCATGCAGGCGATCCGTGTCGCGATCGCAGGCTTCATCGTGCCCTTCATGGCGGTGTACAGCCCGGCATTGATGCTGCAAAGCGGCGACTGGATGGACACGGCCTGGATTGTGCTCAAGGCCTTGATCGCCATTGGCATGTGGGGTGCGGGCGCCATCGGCTTCCTGTTTGGCAAGCTGAACTGGATGGAGCGGGCTGTGGCCATTGTCTCGGCCAGCTTCTTGGTGGTGGCCCTGCCCCTGACCGACGAAATCGGCCTGGCTGCGGTCGCGCTCTTCCTGGCCTGGCACGTGTGGCGCAACCGCCAGCGCGCAGCAGCTCCACAGGCCTGACGCCACTTCTGCACACCATGGCGACCCTAGGCATCTGTCTGGCACTGGCCGCCTCGGCGGCGGCTCCGGTGTTCGTGCCCGGCGAGCATTTCACGCTGGCCTGGACACATTCCATCGAAAAAGTGCGCTGGGAAGAAGACTACGCCGTGCAGCCCGGCCCCACGCCGGGCGCAGCCCCGGTGCTGCGGGCACCTTCCGCGCGGGTGCGCGGCTCGGCCGCCGGAATGGAGCCCCCCGCAGATGCACGGCTGCACAAGGGCTGGTACCACTACACGCCCCGGCAGGCCCCGCCCGAAGCGCTGCGCCTGACACGTTCGGAGTTCACCCCCGACTACGAACTGTGCATGGCAGACCGCTGCCAGCCCCTGGCGCACTGGCTGCCCTCGGACGGCGGCATCACGCTGCTGAGCGCCTGCCATCTCCCGAAAAGCCCACGCCAGCAGTCTGGCCCAACGTTCGGTATTCTCGGCAAGTGAACTACGCGCAACTGCTTCTCCCGGATTTCTCGCTCATCCTCTGCGGCTACCTCATCTGCCGCTATACCGCCCTCAACCGCACGGTCTGGCAGCCGGTGGAGAGCCTGGTGTACTACCTGCTCTTTCCGGTGCTGCTGTTCCAGTCCATCGTCAAAAGCCCGATCGACCTGAACGCGGCCTCGGGCCTGATGGCTGCGGGTCTGCTCTCGGGCCTGTGCGGTATCGGCCTGGCCTATACCCTGCCCCACCTGCCGTGGCTGGGGCGGCACATTGACCCGCGCGACCATGCCGCCAGTGCCCAGGTGGCCTTCCGCTTCAATTCCTTCATCGGCCTGGCGCTGGCCGAGCGCGTGGCGGGCAGCCAGGGCCTGCTGATGATCGCCGTGCTCATCGGCGTGTGCGTGCCACTGTTCAACGTGGCCGCCGTCTGGCCCATGGCGCGCCAGGGCAAGCACAGCTTTGCGCGCGAGCTGCTGCGCAACCCGCTGATCCTGGCCACGGCCACGGGCCTGGTGGCCAACCTGCTGGGTTTTCGTATCCCGGGGTGGATGGAGCCCACTGTCCACCGCATCGGCGCCGCCTCGCTGGCGCTGGGCCTGATGGCAGCCGGCGCGGGCATGCAGTTCGGGCTGCTCCAGCGCAGCAAGCTGCTGTCGCTGTCGGTGCTGGCCATCCGCCATCTGGTGCAGCCGCTCATTGCCCTGGGCGTGGCGCTGCTGCTGCGCCTGGACCCGGTGCAGACCACCGTGCTGCTGGCCTTCTCGGCCCTGCCCACTGCCTCCACCTGCTATGTGCTGGCCGCGCGCATGGGCTACAACGGGCCGTATGTGGCGGGGCTGGTCACACTGTCCACCTTGCTGGGGCTGGTGAGCCTGCCGTTCGCACTGGGGGTACTCCGATGAAGACAGCACCGTTTTCAGCACCCGCAGTGCAGCGCCGAAGGTGGATCACCGCCAGTCTGCTGGCCGTTGCGCTCGCGCCGCTGACCGCCTGCGGTCGCAAAACGCCGCGCACCCAAACCGTGCCAGCGGGCGCCACGGTGCTGGCACTGGGCGATTCACTGACCTCGGGTGTGGGCGCTTCGAGCGACACGGCCTACCCCGCCGTGCTGCAGCAACTGACCGGCTGGAAAGTGGTCAACGGCGGCGTGTCGGGCGACACGTCTGCACAAGCGCTGGCGCGGCTGCCGGGCCTGCTGCAACAGCACCAGCCCGCGCTGGTGATCGTGAGCATCGGCGGCAACGATTTTCTGCGCCGCCACGATGCCAGCACCACGCGCACCCGTGTGCGCCAGATCTGCGAGCAGGCCCGCGCCAGTGGTGCCCAGGTGCTGCTGGTGGCCGTGCCCGAGCTGTCTTTGCTGGCGGCCGCAGGACGGCTGAGCGACCATGCACTGTTCGAGGAGATTGCGGATGAACTCCGGATCCCCCTGCACCGCAAGGGCTGGTCGACCGTGCTGGCCGACGCCCGCCTGCGGTCTGACCAAATCCATGCCAACGCCGCTGGCTATGCACAGTTTGCACAGGGGCTGGTGGACACGCTCCGTGACACCGGCCTTCTGGCACGCTGAAAATCGCTCTTATTTCAGTAGCTACTAACGATTACCAGAAAAGCGTCAGAGGCATTTTTATTCAAACTTTTCCTGGGCCAGCGCCCATGCCACATGCTCGCGCACCAGGGCGCTCTCATGCTCCGCGCGCGACTGCAGCGCCGCGCGCACACCGGCATCGCCCGTGGCGCGCAGCGCATTGCCCAGCGCCACCGCGATGTTGCGCAGCCAGCGCTCATGGCCAATGCGGCGGATCGGGCCGCCCTCGGTCAAGCGCAGAAAGGTAGCCTCATCCCAGGCGAAGAGGTGCACCAGTTGCTGGCCCGTGAGGCCGGCCCGCGCGTCGAAGTCGGGCAGCTGGCTGGGCTGGGCGTATTTGTTCCAGGGGCAGACGAGCTGGCAGTCGTCGCAGCCATAGATGCGGTTGGCCAGCATGGGGCTGCAGCGCCGACGGCAACATGAGCAGCACGCAATGGTTAGCATCAGCCTTTGACACGTCTGGGCACTGGTGTTTTTCAAGTGAACGCACGCGACTTCACGACTCGCCGACACTTTCGCCAGCATCTTGCCGGTGCCAGCCATTCCGCCGTTCAGGACTTTGCCATGGCCATGGGCGGCCTACTGGCCGTCGTCAAACTGGGCATGCGTTGCAACCATAGCCAGCCATTCCCACCTTCTCTCAGAAGTGCATGACTTACGATGCTCCCTTGCCAAGGGAAAGGGTTCACAAAAAATGCAAGCTCCAACATTGCGACCACGCGAACGGGATGCACTCATTCAATCGTTACGCGCTGGCGTAACTCCGCTACTCGGCTCTCGACACATCCAAGTCGGACGTGATGCTGAGATTGCTACCCTGGAGAAAAATCTGGACCGTATTGCCGAAGGAGGATCGGCCTTTCGTTTGGTCATAGGCGAATATGGCTCTGGCAAAACCTTTTTTATGAACCTGGTGCGAGGCGCAGCCATGGAGCGCCAACTGGTAGTCGCCCACGCAGACCTCAACCCAAGCCGTCGATTGCACGCATCTGGCGGCGAGGCCCGCAGCCTCTATGCCGAGCTGATGAAAAATATGGCCACACGCACCAAGCCAGAAGGCGGTGCGCTTCAGACGGTGGTTGAGAAATTCATTACTACCGCTTTGGCAGAAGCCCGCAAAGCGGGCAGCAGGCCAGAGGACATCATCCACGAGCGCCTTAGCGACCTGAGCGAACTTGTCATGGGATACGACTTTGCTGCAGTTATTGCAGCCTATTGGCGTGCTTACGAAACAGGAGACGACGCGCTTAAAGACAATGCCATACGCTGGCTTCGCGGGGAGTTCACCGCTAAATTGGATGCAAAGCGAGCCCTGGGTGTGCGTGAAATTATTGGTGACGCAGCCTTCTACGACCAGTTGAAATTGATGGCCAAGTTTTGCCGTTTGGCCGGCTACAACGGTTTGCTCATTTGCCTAGATGAGCTGGTCAACCTCTATAAGCTGGCCAATACCCATGCCCGCAACGGCAACTACGAGCAAATTTTGCGCATCCTCAACGATTTGGAACAAGGCAGTGCAGAAGGGCTTGGCTTTGTACTTGGAGGAACACCTGAATTTCTCTTGGATGCACGGCGCGGGCTGTTCAGCTATCCGGCCCTGCAATCACGATTGGCAGACAACCCTTTTGTGCGAGATGCGCTTGTTGATATGACCGGCCCGGTTCTGCGGCTTGGCAATTTGGGGCGAGATCAGTTCGTTACTTTGCTTGGCAAACTGCAAGCAGCCTACCGTAGTGGTAGAGAAGACACTGCACCGCTACCGCAAGAAGCATTTTCCGCGTTTATGCACCACTGCGAGCAGCGCATTGGTGAGGCGACGTTTCGTACACCCCGCACTACCATCACTGCGTTCATCGGACTGCTGGCTGTGTTGGAGCAGAATCCAGGAGTGGATTGGCAAAAACTGCTCAATCAAACAAAAATTGCACCGGATACTTCAATTGATGACAGTGATCTTGATGACGACCTTGTCTCATTGACACTGTGCTGAATAAGAACGACCTTGCTTTCCTATTGGGTCGCGTTGCTCAATCTAGGGACGCTACCGGTGCACTGATAGCTGGTGAGTCGACGTCACAAAGCCATACAGTGACTTCAAGCAGAGAGAGAAATGTATCCTCCTAACGTAACAACGAAACGCATCGGCATCGACAACCGCTTTATTGATCACGGGGACGGTACCGTAACAGATACTCGTACTGGCTTGATGTGGATGCGCCCAGCAATCGGACAGATTTGGGAAAATGGCACGTGCCACGGAAAGGCTGAAAAGTTAAATATCGTTTCAGCCAAAGCGCTTCATATAAGGTTTGCCAACACTGATGATTGGCGACTGCCTACGATATTTGAGTTGTTGGAACTATTAAAACATGGCGAAGGACCTTTGAAAATAGACGTTGCCGCCTTCCCAAACCCAGCGCCTGGCTACTACTGGTCATCAACTTTGGGCACAGAAGCCGAAACCCAGTATCGTAATTGGCCAAAAATAATTACCAACATTGGCACGCGCGGACATGGAAATCCTGTAAGCGGAATGGAAAATCTACGTCTAGTTCGCAGGAATATTACGGAGACATCAATAAATATCGAATTGATTGGCAACGGCAATGGGGACGTAATTAAAAGTAGGTATGCAGATGAGGAAATTTTTGGCCGCACCGTGACCCTGACCGCACATCCAAAAGAGGGCTCCATATTTAAGGGCTGGAGCGGAGCGGCAACCGGGCACGCTACTACTTGCACGCTCACAATGGATTCGACCAAAATGGTGTTGGCTGAGTTTGTTCAACTTGAGTCGTTTGCGTTGCAAGTCAACGTAACTGGTACTGGAACAGGGAATGTTTCACGAAGTCCAAAAGCAGAAACGTACTTTGCAGGTAGTACTGTCACCCTGACTGCACACCCAACGAAAGACTGCAAATTTTTGGGCTGGCGTGGCGCGGCAAGTGGAGCAGACCTTACTTGTACCATCACGATGGACTCAGCCAAAACGGTGTTGGCTGAGTTTGTTCAACTTGAGTCGTTTGCGTTGCAAGTCAACGTAACTGGTACTGGAACAGGGAATGTTTCGCGAAGTCCAAAAGTAGAAACATACTTTGCAGGCAGTACTGTCACCCTGACTGCGCACCCAACGAAAGGTCATGAATTTTTGGGTTGGCGCGGCGCGGCAAGTGGACCAGACCTTACCTGCACCATCACGATGGACTCAGCCAAAACGGTGTCGGCTGAATTTGTTCCGCTTGATTCGTTTGAATTGGAAACAACCACAATTGGGACCGGAAGCGGACGCATCAAACGAAGTGACAACGCACTAGCCCACTTCGCAGGAAGCACGGTCACCCTTACCGCGCAAGCTGACGAAGGCTCAATATTTAGCGGCTGGCAGGGTGATTACAGTGGCCTGGATGATGTTTGCACCGTCACCATGATTTCCGACATTTCGGTAAGCGCTGATTTTGAAAAGCTGACCATTGCAGACACAGAAATTTCTGTCGAAATTACGAGCGTTAAGCGTGACTATGTAAAAAATCAGGAGGCAAACATTTTCCGCCTCACTATTCGCAACAATGGGCGCGAGCAAACGCGTATCAAAATTCCATTAACGAATTATGTGCGTCAGACTGGCCTGGCGAGCGAACAAAGTAGCTGGCTAGCAGGACTTGTCAACGGAACCAAAGGAGTCACCTTGACGGCGGGCTCATTTTGCGAGGTGGGTTTGGTCTATGTGGGATCTTTTTTTGAAACAGGCGACCGTTTGCACGTAACCATCGTGCAACCCAAATCATTGGCAGACATATATTTCGTCTTCAAATGCACTGGTGGCGTTGATCGAAATTTTGTTTTAGTCAATTCAAATTTTTCAAGAAAATCTGACCCTGTTGACGTAGTTTCGAATCCTCCTGCAATCGCCAAGATTTTGAATCGCATTGAATCACTGGAAGCCAGTTTGGCCGAAGTGCTGCGGAGATTGGATGGACTACCTCACGCAGCAAGCACTTTTTCCACACCTCAGACTCCGCCGGCACAATCACTTCCGGAGGTATTGAACTGGCTCGCCTCACAGGAACGAATCGATGTTTCGGATTTGCGTGATCGGCTATTGCCTCTCGACTTGCTCACGAGCGCCGTCATCAATCAACTCAATGAACTTGCGTTGGACTTGACAGGCGAAATGGCTTTGGAAGAAATCGGAAATGAAATCGTGGTGGTGAGGGCTGTTCTAGACGAAGTATTAGCGAATGGTGACCCAGTCTGAACTAGCCTTTGAACAATCAACATTTCAACTTAGATCCTCAACCCTGAGCAGTTTCTAAAAATGAAAACACAATCTTTTGAAGATTGGTTTGCCAATCATCTTGGTGAAGAAAAATCGAATGTGAGTTTACTGCTGCAAAACAAGACCCCCTTACATTTTCTGATTGCATGTTCACTATTCGAAAGCATATGTTTTGATAGGTATATGAGGGTTCTGGACGTTCAACCGTTTGCAAAAAAGCTGGTAGAAGAGTATTTTGATACTGCCTCTATCGAAAAACATGGAACTCATTTTCATTCTCGGTACAAAGCAGATAAGACGTTGTTCAAACAACTTATGCACAAGACAGATACCAAAGAAATGGAAAGAATTCTTAATTCATCCTACGTTGAACTTGCAAAGTTCGACATTATTTTTTTCACCACCTTTGTAGTTTTAAGATTTCGAAATAATATTTTTCACGGCAATAAATACGCTCGCAATTGGATGAAGTACAAGGATCAAATTATCCATTGCACTGAAATCATGCAACTATTTATTTCGCATGCTGACTCAATTAGAAAATCCAAAAATGCAGATGCCACCGCATGACCCATCCTGAATTTGTTGGAGCTGCTAGATTTCCCCCCAATGATGTATGAACGCCTCGCCCAGCCTTTGCAGCGCGCCCTCTGGGAAATGGGCTGGAAAGGGTTGCGTGAAACGCAGGTGCAGGCGCTGCCCCTGATTCTCGACACGCGCGACGATGTCGTCATTTCGGCAGCAACCTCCGCAGGCAAGACCGAAGCCGCCTTCTTGCCACTACTCACCCGCTTATGGCAGGGCTCTGCGGCTGCGGCAGGCAGTTTTGAATTTGACATACATTCCCCGGGGGCACCCAAAGGCGTGATCTTGTACGTCGCCCCCATCAAAGCGCTCATCAACGATCAGGTGGAGCGGTTACAGCTATTTTGTGAACCGATGGACATTCCTGTGTATCCGTGGCACGGGGATGTGGGCCAATCATTGCGCAAGCGGTTTTTTGCGAATCCACGCGGGGTGGTGTTGATCACGCCAGAGTCGTTGGAGGCCTTGATATTTAAACGCGGTGAGGATCTACGCCAAATCTTTGCAGGGCTGCAAGCGGTCGTCGTTGACGAATTGCATGCATTCATTGGCAATGTGCGGGGCCGCCAATTGCAAAGTTTGCTGCACCGCCTAGAGGCGCTGCTAGGCCGACGGGTACAGCGCATAGGTCTCTCGGCCACGCTAGGTGATATGGGATTGGCTGCCGAGTTTTTGAGGCCGTGGCATGGTGATGCAGTCCATATCGTTGCTGCACCCGGTGAAAAGCGGAGCTTGCAGCTTGCCGTTAAAGCAATATTGCAGCCCAACACGGCCACGCAAACTGCGCAAGATGCCCACCGGGTCATCGCCAATGACCTGTTTGGGCGCTTGCGTGGGGCCAACTATTTGGTTTTTCCCGCAGGCGTAGGCTTGGTCGAGTTTTATGCCGATGCGCTGCGTAAACACTGTGAAGCCGAGGGCTTGCCAGTCACTTTTTTCCCGCACCACGGGCGAATCGCGAAAAGTGAGCGTGAAGAAACTGAGTCAGCACTTAAACGCGGCAACCTGCCAGTAAGCGCCATTTGCACTACCACCCTTGAAATGGGTATCGACATTGGATCCATCAAAGGTGTAGTGCAAATTGGCGCGCCACAAACTGTAGCCAGCCTGTGCCAACGCATCGGCAGAGCTGGTCGGCGTGAGGGGGATGTTGCAGTTCTGTGGCAATACTGCATTGCTGATACGCTGAGCCCAGGTGCAAATTGTGTTGAGAGTCTGCACCAGGATTTGGTTCAAGCCGTCGCAGTGATTGAACTCTTTCTGGCGAAATGGTACGAGCCACCCAGGGTGGGTGCGCTGGACTACTCCACATTGATTCAGCAAATACTGAGTTTGATAGGTGAGCGCCACGGAATCACCGCCGCGCAGGCCTACACCCTGTTGTGCAAAACAGGGCCATTCAGGGATGTGAGCGAAACCAACTTCATTGCTTTGCTACGATCCATGGTCGCTAAAGACTTGGTGATGCAAGATGCCAACAAGCTTTTACTGCACGGTGCCCGTGGCGAAAAGATGGTGAACCACTTCACGTTTTATGCAGCCTTTCCAGACTCGCAAGAATACCGCTTGCGGCACGGTGGAAAGGAGCTTGGCACTTTGCCTTTGCCCTACACCAGCGCGCGCGACGATGTGATCACCTTTGCCGGTAGGCGGTGGCGCATTGAAAACATTGATCACGAAAAGCGCGTGGTAGAAATGGCCGTATCTGGCATAGGCAAGCTTCCCCGAACAGGCGGCAATGGCATGCCAGTACACCAGCGTGTGCGCCAACAAATGAGAAAAATACTGGCCGCAAGCGAACAGCCCGCCTGGCTGGACGCAGCAGCAAGGTTGTTACTGCGCGATGCCCAGCGGCAATATTTGAACCTCAACCTCAGTGCGCAAAGCTATGCCATCGAGGGGACCACGGTTTATCTTTTTCTTTGGGAGAGCGATCAAGTCCAAGAGGCTGTGGTGGTGCTATTGATAGGACAGGGACTGACAGCGGAGAATTTTGGAATGGGTGTGCAAGTGACCCATACAACACTGGACTTGGTTGTTGAGACGTTAACGAAGATTGCTACCCAGCCGTGTCCACTGCCTGAGAAGATCATTCAGAGAAAGCATGTGGGAGGTGCCGAAAAGTGGGACTGGGTGCTGCCTGACGACCTGTTTCTTTCAAGCTATGCCAGCCGGGCATTGGCGCTTGAAGAAGCTCACGCCTTGTGCCGTGAAATTGAACTGTAAAACTTGAGTCGCTCCGCTGAGTGAAAGTGGCTGAAGTTTGAAGAACCGTATTCGTGCAACTATTGTTGGCATGGTCCCGTTGGCACCAATCATCGTAATTGCGTAACGTCTACTGACTCAAATTCAGCGCCCAGGCGACATGCTCGCGTACCAGATCACTGGGGTCCGCTGCCCGTGACTGCAGGGCCGCACGCACCGCCGCATCGCCCGTGGCGCGCAGCGCATTGCCCAGCGCTACCGCAATGTTGCGCAGCCAGCGCTCATGGCCAATGCGGCGGATCGGGCCGCCCTCGGTCAAGCGCAGAAAGGTGGCCTCATCCCAGGCGAAGAGGTGCACCAGTTGCTGCCCGGTCAGGCCCGCGCGCGCGTCAAAATCGGGCAGTTGGCTGGGCTGGGCGTATTTGTTCCAGGGGCAGACGAGCTGGCAGTCGTCGCAGCCATAGATGCGGTTGGCCAGCAAGGGGCGCAGCTCCAGCGGAATCGGGCCGGAATGCTCGATGGTGAGGTACGAGATGCAGCGCCGCGCATCGAGCCGGTAGGGCGCGATGATGGCCTGCGTGGGACACACGTCCATGCAGGCCTGGCAACTGCCGCAGTGCGCGGTGACGGGTGCGCTCGGCTCCAGGGGCATGTCCACGTAGATCTCGCCCAGGAAGAACATCGAGCCGCCTTCGCGGTTGAGCACCAGCGTGTGCTTGCCGCGCCAGCCCTGGCCGCTGCGCCGGGCCAGCTCGGCCTCCAGCACCGGGGCCGAGTCGGTGAACACACGGTGCCCCAGCGGCCCCACGGCCTGCGCGATGCGGTCGCACAGCTTTTGCAGCCGCGCGCGCAGCACCTTGTGATAATCGCGCCCGCGGGCATAGACCGAGACGATGGCCTCGCCCGGGCGCCGCAGGCGCTCGAACTCGACGGCTTGCCAGCCCGGCGGCGCATCCACCGGCGTATCACGCGGCAGGTAGTCCATGCGCGCCGTGATCACACTCACCGTGCCCGGCACCAGCTCGGCCGGGCGCGCGCGCTTGAGGCCGTGCGCCTCCATGTAATGCATCTCGCCATGGAACCCCTGGGCCAGCCATTGCATCAACCCGTCTTCCGCGGAAGACAGGTCCACACCGGCCACGCCGATTTGGGAGAATCCCAGCTCGCGCGCCCACTGCTGAATTTGAGGAACCCATTGACTGCTGCTGACCACCATCGCCCGATTGTAGAAAGCCCCCCCGCCCTGGCGACGCGGCAAGCCACCTGGCGC